>JACCDP011305005.1_pt1 | contig 74146 bp, 91 predicted proteins | sample 7445841 | NCBI WGS metagenome assembly JACCDP01 (sample SAMN15323441, study PRJNA562643) | freshwater metagenome | isolation source: river surface water | place: USA:Blue River Watershed | collected 2017-08-17 | reverse complement strand
CTCTACGTGGACCTGTGTGAGAAAATGCTCTTGTTATAAAGCCTCTTATTTTTTTATTTTCAAATCTTTCTTGTAAATATAAGTCTGTTGCAACCTTACTTGCTCCGTAAGGATTAGCAGGCATTAACGTGTCTGTAGTTTTAATTTTTCTACCATCTATACCCACATTACCATAAACTTCAGAAGTACTGCAAAACATTAGTTTTGCTTCAGGTTGAAAATCTTCTATAGCTTGAATTAAATTTGCAGACCCCATTACGTTTTCATTCATAGTACCAATAGGATCTTTAAAACTTGTAGGTGGGTGAGATTGAGCTGCTAAATGAAACACCCCATCAAATTTATTTTCTTTAAAAATTGACTGGATAGATCTGAAGTTGGTTAGATCCCCTCTTACAAACTTTATCTGTTCAAAATTATCTTTCGGAACTATATCAAGGATGTCTGTTTCTCTACCATTACTATGACGTACAAGACCATAAACTTGATGACCTTCTTTAATTAATAAATTGGCCAAATTTGGCCCAGCAAATCCTGTGATACCAGTAATTAAAAACTTCATTACTTATTTTATTTTTCATAGCAACTTAATCAACGGGAATGTAGTTGTTATTACTGTAAAAATACCCATTACTACCATACTCTTTCATATATTTTCTATAAGTAAAAGTATAAATTTGTACATCGCTATTGAATTGATTTTTTATAGTAGATGCCAAATTTGTAATACCAGAATTTAAAGTAATAATGTTTTTTGCGGAAAAAATTATATCAGAATATAAAAATAAATCGTTAATATCCATACTTTCAATTTTTACCGGTAAATTATAATTTACGTTATCTATTTTTGAGTGACGTACTGTAACTAGACCTTCATATAAATTTTTATCTATTAGTAATTGCTTTAAACACTGTTGTAAAATATTTGTGTTATAAGGTACTGATATGCTATTAAAATCAATAAATGTTTTATCTTTAAATTCCGGTAAAAATTTAGGAGTATAGTAAATTTTTGGGTATTCAATTTGAGAGTCTGTGAACCCGTAAGCTTTTTGAATTACTTGAACATGACTCAGACCTTTATTTTCAAAAAACTTACATTTATCTAACCATGATAGATCTTTTGAATCTTTAGTTTCTTTTTCAATGTGCGGGTTTAACCTCCATACCAAATCATAAATTTGTTTATTTCTATATGCATTAGAAGAAGATAAGTAACACTTATACCCTTTTTCTTTACATAATTCAGGTATAAGTGTATGCGCTAAATTGTCTCCTAAACCACCCCATGGTTGGTATATAACTATTTCTGACATTATAAAAAGTTTTTACGCTTTAATATAGCATAACCGTTTCTGACATATCTAGACCCTGCAATAACATCCCACTCTCCGCTGTTTTCTAATTCAAAAGCTACCTGTCTGGTTTTGTAGGCTTGGTAATAGTCATCTAAGATAAAAAAATTAGTTCTGTTTTTTAGTAGAGTGTATTCAGTATAACCGTTAAACTCTCCACCATCAATCATAACTGCTTGGTAAAATTCATCTTTGTTATCATTAAGATAACCTGAATTATAGTTACGCATTTTAGCAATGTCTTGATCAAACCAACTTGATACTAAAGCTTTCTTAAATGGTTCACCACCGTTATCATCCTTAATAATACCATTATATGGCGATGACCAAATAGCTTCAAAGTCTTTGTACATTAGCTCGTCATAGGTAATAGTTGTCTGACATACAACTTGAACCCAAGGATATTCTTTAACGTTATTTTTTAAAATTTCACACTTGTTTGGTTCGACCTCTAAACAAGTCAGTGATTTATTTTCAAAATCTTTCATACCTTCAATAAAGCATTGAGTAGATCCAGTACCATCCCAAGAACCGATTTCAAGGATTTTGTTCAAACTGTACTTACGTACAGTGTCAATAATAGCTGCTCCAAATTCATCATGTTTAGAAATTTCGCCCATAATTAAAGTTTAATATATTTGTAATTAGGTCCATCTAATAACAAATCAATCTTATCTCTCATTTGTATACTGTTAAATCCAGTCTTAGGAATGGCGTTAATTATATTATCACCGTCACATAAAAAGGAAGCCCAAAAACTGAACGTGCCTTGGCTTAATACTAAATTATTGTGAGATGCTAAGAACGATATGCATTCTTTTTCAGTCCCTGTGAATAAAGTTGCATCATATTTTTTTATTAACGGCTCAATAAACTCCTTATCATTAGGTGAATCGGTACATATATAAACCTTATTGAATTTTAAAGAACTTAAAGCTTCTATGTAATACTCTAACGGATTTAACACTATTCTCATGTTAGGTAACAGAAGATCTCCAAGCCTTACATGTAATGCTACTTGATCTTTTGGGATGTTATAACTTAAAGGATTAAACCATTGTTTAATTTGCTTTCTATAAGGTATAAACCATTTTTTTCTTTGAAAGTAACCGTCTAAAACTATTAATCGAGGAGTACTATCATTTAAAATATCATTCAATTCAAAATCAGGATGAGAATATTGATCCCCTAAACTATCATTACCTAAAAATTGCACCGGGGTTTCATGCGATGAGTAGCCTGGTTGATTATAAACCACATCAATATCTTTTAAACAATACTCTCTATCTGCACTGGTCGGTCCGTATAATTTAAATTTTAAATGTTCAGAAATTATTCTACCTAAAAAATATGGGCATAGCTGATTACCAAACCTACCCATACATTTTCTAATTACTACGCTCATAGAAGTCTATTAATTTATGTATATTTTGAAAGTATCCTGTTGGTGTTAGATAGGTATTACCAAACGTGTATAGAGCTTGTTGTATGTTTGCGATGTCTGTATCAGTTTTACCATCTAAAAACTTATCAATACAATTCATTACATTATCATTAGGTGGAGCGATAACTATATGATTTTTATAGTCAAAAATTTCTTCGTAAGGTAGTACACAGTTTGTATTTATAAGTACCGGGATTCTACCGCTACAAATGGTTTGACAAAATCTATAACTGTAATTACCCCAACCTGAAACACACAGGTTGAACATATTGTTTTTAATATTTTCGTAAAATTCTAATTTCGATTGTTGTTGGATACTTTCTATTTGAGCTTTTGATAAATTATTGTGTATAGGGTCTGTACCCCATTGAGCTCCGTTTTTTATAATAAAATCGGTTTTAAATTTAGATGACTTTAAAACGTCTAAGTAAAATTCTCTATTACCTCTATCACTAGCTCCACAGAAACCTACACCTACATTAGATTGTACAGTAAAAGGTAAGTTAGGTACTCTATCTTTTGATAAAGATGTCAAAGAAAATTCATTACCTCTTTTAATTGGTCTAAACAAGTTGTTTTTAAAACAAAATCCAACACTAGATGGAATGTAACCTTGTTCTATATCTCCTTGACCGAAATACAAAACTTTTTTATTATTGCTTTTAGCTTTTTCAATAAAAAGTTTTAAATCATCTTTTTTGTTTAATATAGCATTATCTAAAGATGTAAATACATAATAATCACAATCAGTCTCAGTGCCTTTATTAAACACCTCTAAACAGACATTAGTTATATCTGAACCAGTTAAGAATTTATCTTCATAATATATTTTCATTACCAATAACATCCTCCTTCTACTAAGTTAAGTTTTCGTGGTCTTTCATGAGGTAAAGGATCAGTCCAATGCTCATTAAAAAATGAATGAAATTGATTGTTTTCTCTCCATCTTTGACCTTTTATTCCGAATAAAATTTGAGTAGATCCCCCTAAATGTATACCTGTCTTTCCTAAACGTTTACATTCAGCAGCAAATAATAAAGACGTATAACCCGTACCAAATATACCTACATCAAAATTATCTTTCTCGTCGTTTAATATCTTAATGTACTTGTTATAAATTTCGTCTGAAGTTGCATACTCACTATTTTCTGTAATTTTAATTGCAAAAGGATATTTTATAGCTTTTAATTGAAAATTAGGTGTAATTTTATCTTTCCATATTAAATTTAGTTTATAATAGTTATTAGTTATAGACTCAGCAAAAGGACTAAAAACCAATACTCTTTTATTTTCTAAATGTTTTGTCCAAGGCTTTTCAAAAAAGTAAGCTTCTAAATGTTGAAGATTGGTAATGTAAGCTGTAGGAGAGTGAGTTTTTAAAACGTAATCTTCATATTGTGGTAATACTTTACTCCATTTCGGTATTAAATCTACAAACTTCAATGCATTAAACATGTCATTAGCAAATTTTGAAGACGTTATATTATTAAACGGGTACATACCCGCAATGTCTTCAACCTCATGTTTTAAAACAGTGGCATAGTTACTATCAGAAAATTTAAGTACTTCTGTAAAATAAAGAATGTTAAGTTCAGTGACTCCTATTTTACCTGCGCAGAAAGAAATATTATTTTTAAGGTGGTGAGATATAAAATTATTGCCATCTACTATCATCCATATAATTTATACTAGTTTGAGTTGTACTCCACCATACTTTATCTCCAAGCAGTGCTTTGATTGGTAATTGACCTTTATTATTCTGAACTGTCTTCCATCTTTGATATAACCCCTCATAACCATAGTATTGTTCTTTAAACTTTATATCTTGTTCAAAGTAATAGGCATAATGGTTAAATTTTGCGGGTAATAATAACCCTGGACCATTTTTACCATCTAAAGTAGGTGGTTCGTGAGTTTTAAACATTTCTCCTTTCCAATCCCATAATCTTCTATACGGTTCATACATACCTTCTCCCCAACCACCTTTGACAATTTGATTTGGGCCAGCAAAATAGTTACATAAAAAACATCCCGTTTTACCTCCTTTTAGTTTTAGTAATTTTTCAGACTGAATTAAATCTTCAATATTCCATTGTTCATCGACATCTACTTGCCATAAAAAACATTCGTTTGTAGTTTTTTTAATAGATGTTATTCCAGCGTTAACTTGTTGATCTTTACTATGCCATGGGCCATCCACTGGTCTAATAATTTCAATTTTAGGATGTCTATAAGTATCTAAAAATTCTGTTGTACCATCATTTGAAAGAAAGTTTTTATGGAAATCGTTTGAAAGGTTTTTACACCAGTTTGTGGATCCGTTAGGTAGAGATACACCTTCCACTATTATCCATCGATCAAAATTTTCTACCATACTTTGGTAGAAATTATTATGTTTTAAATGATGTAAACCGTTTAAAATTATTGTAAATGCAACTCTCATTGTGCTGGTATTATTTTCCAATCACCTCTAAATGTGGGTCCAGGTTGGCCAGGTTTCATTAGAAGTATTTTTTTATTTTTAGTTTGAAGTTGTTCAACAAAATTAGCCATTGCACTGTCTACTAATGCTATTGTTTGAGCGTTTTCTAAAACCTTCCTCCAGTGAAAAATGCTATGATTTTCATTTATTTCGATTAATTGATGTTTAGATTCAAACGATACATTTAACTTACCTCTCGAATGTTTAATACTAAAAATGTCAAATTTTTCTTGTTTAACATATGATGTAAATACTCTTTCCTCTTCTTTTAAATTTCTATCATATTTTAAATTCCATTTTTCATTAAATGGTACTTTTGCTATTTTATATTTAAATTCGTCAAATCTTTCTTTACCAAACCCATCACCTTCTTTTACGTACTGTTCAGTAACTTGGCTACCAGGAAATGTAGCTGCTAGATCTAAAATTTCGTCACATTTATGTAGCATATTTTTAGCTTGCGGTACGCAATGATATACGTCATCAGTTGTAGGTCTAAAGTCGATATATGGAGCTGCATCAGCCATCATAGGTACAAATTTATGGAAGATAGGCCAATAAACTCTATAACCTTTTTCATAATAAAAATTAGCTATTGGTAGGCAAATAATTAAGTCTCCCAATCTACCAGGTTGTATAATACCTAATTTCTTCATTTAAAGTTGAGTCTTTATCCAGTTATAAGTATTGAATATACCATGCTCTAAAGGATATTCTGGAGACCAGTTCAATTTTTCTTTAATTAATCTATTATCAGATGTACGTCCTCTTACCCCGGTAGGTCCTTTAATATGTATTTTTCTCAAATGCTTACCTTCGATACTACATGCTATATCAACTAAATTGTTTATAGTAACCATTTCTTCCGAACCTATATTAACTGGGCCAGTGAAATTGGAATCCATTAATTTACGCACTGCGTTAATACAAGCATCTATATACAAGAACGATCTAGTTTGTTCACCGTCCCCCCATATTTCTATTTCAGATTCCGCCTGTAACACTTTTCTACATATAGCAGCTGGAGCTTTTTCTTTACCACCTTTCCAGGTACCTAAAGGACCGTAAATGTTGTGAAATCTACCTATACGTACTTCCATACCGTAATTACGCTTGTAAGCCATGTACAATCTTTCACTAAAAAGTTTTTCCCAACCATATTCTGAATCTGGAGCTGCAGGGTAAGCAGATTCTTCAGAACAATTAGGTTTAGTTGGGTCTAGCTGATTATATTCAGGATACATACAAGCGGAGCTTGAATAGAATATTTTTTTAATTTTTCTTTTAACTGCGTTTGATGCAACGTTCAAATTTATAATTGCTGAATTATGCATTACATCTGCATCATGCTCCCCAGTAAAAATATAGCCAGCTCCTCCCATATCTGCAGCTAATTGATAAACCTCATCAAATGTCTCTCCTTGAAAAGGGCAAGCTAAAACTTGGCTGACAATTTTATCGTCTCGTAAATCTCCTATAACAAAATCATCTGCTTCACTTTTATGTTGAAACTCCGGATATTTTAAATCAACTCCTCTTACCCAATACTTGTCTCTCTTAAGTGAATTAATTAAATGGTTGCCTATAAACCCTCCAGCTCCTAATACTAAAGCAGTTTTCATATAACGTATGTAATAACTTGTTACTTGTTTTCAACAGCCATAAATTCTCTTAATTTAATAATTTCCTCATTCATTTCTTTACTGTAAGTCTTAACCCAATCGTTGTTATCCCATATGTTCTCTCTTAATTTTTCAAGGTTTGACGATACATTATCCATTTTATTGGTAGTCTCACTATAATGTAGATGTTTAATTAAAATATCATGTCTATACTTTACTCTACCTAATGAGTTAAAAACTATTTGCGGCCATGTATCGTGATGAGTATTAGGCATGTAAGGCTCAACAAAATATCCTGTTGTCTTTATATAATTTTTATGAATAAAAAAGTTTACACATAGCGGCGGTACGTTTTCATACTTATTACCCGGTCCTCTCATACCATCATTACAATGTACAAGTATTATTTTATCAGAAGGTCCATTGTTAAACTCTTTCGTAATTTCTTCGTCCCAGTTTTGAGTTGAAAAAATCATATCATCACCAACCATTGCATAAATGTCAAAATTATCTTTTTGAACTGCCATTGTATTCCACATGGTCGATAAACCTAAAAATTTTCCATTATTCTGAAAAACTACTAACTCAATAAAACTAGTATTCTGTTGTAAGTACTCGTAGTATTTGAAAGCTGGATCATCTGCATCCACTCCTAAAATTAACTTAACATTGTTAGGATTTTTTACGGTTGTAATTAAGCTTGACACTAAAGTCATTAACTTATTCATTCTATTTCTTGTCGGGCACATTAATGCTATTTTCATGTTGTCCATTTTTGTTTAAAGGTTTCTTCTAATCCATGAGTCATACTATAAAGATCATTTTTTAATAGTTTATGGCTTTGAAAACTCAGATGAGTTATTTTTGCATCTCTAAGTAAGGCGCTTTTTAAATTGTTCTTTTTTAAAATATTGGCGTAATCGTTATCTTGATACCAAAAATTGAATGCTTCATCAAATTTACCAATAACGTTTAAGACCTTTCTTGTAAAACCTATACAGCATCCAGTTACGTGTAGACCAATATCATACCCTTCAGTATATGAATTTAAAAATAAATGTGTTTGATGTTTAGGATTATTAGTATCGTACGGGCTTACTGAATCGTATATACTTAATTTTGAATTAATTTCAGAAATACATCCAGGGTGAAATATAACATCATTATTAGAGATAATAATTCTATCATCAGTAATATCTGATAAACCTATGTTTAAAAACCTATTATAGTTAAACTTCTCTTCAGGAAAGATAAACTTACATTTATTAGAAAGCGGAATGTTTTTTCTTTTTAATTTAGAGTTGGTCTCAACAACTACTATTTTGTAATCTCCTATAGAATTCACACAATTCTCTAACATTTTATAATATTCTACATTAGCAGTATTAGATAAAATTAAAATTGTCATAATCTTTTTAAAGTATAAACACTATTACTGCTACTCAACATGTGATCTTCTGACATAAAATTTATTTCAACTTTATCTTTTAATTTACTGTAAAGACCGTGCATGTCCATCAATCCTGGTCTTGGAGGATTGTTGTAAAGTTGTTTAGAGGCTATTGATAGATGTGGTAATAATTTTTTTGGTAAAATATAAAAACAATCATTGACAAATTCATGAGATTCCCAATATCCTTTTTCTTTGCATAAAAAATTAAATTTTGATAATTGAATATTTAAATTTTTTAAGGTTTCTTTATGAAAGGATATATCAAAACGAGTAAAAATTATAAAATCTGCATCAACGGTCTCAATCTGTTCTATAGCTTTTAAAAAGGTTATAATTTGATGAGAGTTTTTTAATTGTAAAAATTGACAGGTTGTAGGAGAGTATTTATCGATAATATCTGCGGCTTTTTCAGACATGTAAGTGGTTAAATGAACAGAAATATCAAATTTTTTATTTAAAGGGTTTAATAGCTCTTCAGTATAATTATCAAAACAGTTCAAGTAAGTTCTGTTTATAGGATATCTTTCAGAATGTATAAGATGGCTTATACCAACTAAACTTATAGCAAGTTTTGGTTTTTTATCGTTTTTAAGCATTTTACTACCTCCTCTTTTGTAACATACGGTGGTTGGTTAGGGTAATGACCATGTTTTTTCTTATATATTTCTCTACCTCCATAAACATTTTTTTGCCACTGTTCTGTTTTATTCGCAATGGATGAATTATCGATAGCTCCAGGAGCTTCTGTTAAGAAATTATGACTATCAGCTATATCTGCAAACCACCAGAACGGAGGGTGGTAACCAGCTTTTATAATTCTATAAGTATGATCTACATGCTCCCAAGCATTGTAAAAGTCTTCATCAATATAACCTACTTTTTCTAAAACTGTTTTAGTGAAAAATGAAAACATAGCAACCGTATGCTCGTACAAAGCAATTTTAACATTACCGTAATCTATAACAAGTTTAGGGTTAGGTTGGCTGTGTTGATCAAGTAAATGTCTATTATGCAAATCAAAATTTTGTATGGTTTGCACTCTGTTAAATGGTGATCCAGGACCGTAATTAAAATGATGAATACCTGATATATTAAATGCTTCTATGTATCTGTCAAATACAGTAGGATCTTTAATCAACATATCGTCTTCAATAATAAAGACATAATCGCATTCTTTTTTAACTAAGTGCTTCATAGCTCTATTCTTAGACTTACCTACACCTAAATTAAAAGGATTATCTAGCCATACACCTGTCTGCAAATCAAACTCAGTTATCGGCTTACCATCATTTACTATAACGAGTTCGTTGATTTTATTGAACGGTAACGTGTTTAAAAGGTTACGCAAAAACTGTGGTCTATTACATGTAATAATTCCTACACCTATTTTAGCCATAACTTTATATATTAAATATTATCAATATGTCAAATGCAGCTATAAGTTGGAACGAATTACCAGAAGCTGGAGAAGCAAAAAACGGTGATTTTTTTGTTATAGAAGATATAATCCAAGCAAAAAAGTTAAATTATAAGAATTTAATTTTTGGTTTAGATAACGTTACATTTGCATCCACTATTTCAGGTCAGTCTACTGACATTGCATCATTATCTACTACTATAGTTTCTTTATCTTCTCAACTCAATAGTGAAACTGAAAACTTGCTTTCATTAATTGGTACAGTGGTACAAACTACAACAGCATCGTTTGTAAACGTAGTTTACCCTATAAATTGTGTAATTTATACTGCTTATAATATTAACCCTACAACTTACATACCTAATACATCTTGGCAGCAAGTAGCTCAAGGTTTGTTTATAGCAGGTGTAGGTTCAGGTGTAGATAAAAACGGTAACGGGTTTACTGTTGGTGAAGCAAACGCTGCATCTAATTTTAATGCCGGTGAATACAAACACGTCTTAACTGTAAGTGAATTAGCTTCTCACACTCATACATTTCAACCTAGAGAAGGTACTAATGCGTTAGTAGCAGGAACTTTTGTTGAAAGTGCACCAGGTCCTGGTGCAAGACTTTCACCGATAACGTCAAGTAGTACAGGTAATAGTCAATCACATAACAACATACCTCCGGTATACGGGTTGTATGTATGGAAAAGAATAAGCTAATATGAAACTAGGTATTCTTAAACTACCAGAAGCTAGTTCTGCCAGAAACGGTAACAGATTTTTATTACAAAAAAGCAATGTTACCGATCAAATACTATTCGAAAATCTTACTTTTGGATTGGACAACGCTAGTTTTTCTCCAGTAATATCTGCTCATACTACTCAGATAGAATATCTCAGCTCTACTGTCGATACACTATCTTCAAATCTTTATAAAGAGTTTGACTTTTTAGAATCTTACGTTAATAGTTCTTTTAATACTGCTTTTTTTAATTTACAGTATATTTTATATCCTGTAGGAGCAATTTTTCAAACTAGTGTTTTAGTAAACCCAGCTACTCTAATACCTAATACAACTTGGCAGTTAGTTTCACAAGGTTTTTGTGTTGGTGGGGTAGGTTATACAGTAGATAACGGAGCTCCTTATACGTCAGGAGATAGAAACTCAGACACGGTTACATTTGTTTCTGGAGGTAACAATCCTGAAGGTGAGTACTCTCACAGACTTACAGTAGCAGAACTACCTTCTCATACCCATACTGCAAGTATGTTAGGTGAAACTGATTCAAGCACTAACGGCCAATTTGCTGAAAGTGAAGGTGGTGCAGAACAATTTAATATTGCTCCGGTAGAATCAGATGTAACTGGTTTAAGTGCTTATCACAACAATATACCTCCTGTTTATGGGATATATACTTGGTTAAGAGTAGGTTAAAACTTCGTACCGGTCTTTTTGACAAAGTCTTTAATCTTTGCAATCTCACTTGCGAACGCTATTTCATCTTTATGAGTCTTCTTTTGTGACTCTAATAGCTTTGCCATTTCATTGAGATTTTCTGGGTTAAAAAGATTGTCTGGAGAATTTACATCACCACCTATTAAATCTCCGTCTACGTCAATATACCATTTAATCATTTCTATTCTTTCAACAGGGTTACCAAATATTTCTATGATAGCTGGAGAGTCATCTTTCGGAAAAAATGGTGTTCTACCTAAACCGTACTTGTATTGGTTAGTTAAACTTTTAAACAGTGAATCAATTTCTTTAACATATACTTCATCAGTTTCTCTCACCCCGTTTTCTTCAATAGGTACAGGTGCCGCTTTTGTAATTGGTAAGAAAAATATAATATCTAAATGACGCATACTCTCACGTACAACTGGTATACATTTAGAAATAAATGCCTCATCAATTTTTCCTTTGTTTTTTTCACAACACCATAAGGAATAAACAAGATTGTCTAAAGGACATCTATCAAAAATTACATTAGAATCTTTTGTATATTTTTGCATTTCCTCAACCATAAGATTGAGAATTTTCCATTGCGTATCTTTGTTAGTTTTCTTACTATGAGTCAGTTTCTCTTCGTTTAAGAGATCTCTATAAGTTCTACTCTCTGTAGAATACTTCGGCCAATTTTTTAAAAAATCTTTTATTAATGTACTTTTACCTTGATTTGAAGTTCCAGAGATAGCTATACGCATTTAAAGATTTAGCTATTGTAGTAACTAAATCAAGTAATCTTACCACCCAGAGCACCAGTTTTTGATCTATATTGACCGGTTGCAGTTACGTTTTGTAAATTTTGAACTATTGTATCAGTTAAAGCTTGTCTTAAAGCATTTTCATCTTTAACTTTAATATCTAAACCTTTTAAATCTGCAAGTAAAGTATCGATAGAACTTTTTAAATATGTTTTATATTTTGCAATATCACTTGCCATACCACCTGATGTAATTTTTCTTTGCCCAGCTTTTTGAATTTCACTACCAATAGTTTCTGCACTTTTACTACCTAACTTTGTACCTACCTTACCAACAGCTTTACCAGCTAATTTTTGAGCACCTCCTAAAGCTTGTTGACCTAGACCTTTTGCTCCTCCTAAAGCTTGAGATCCTCTAGCTTTTAATACATCGAAGATACCTTCTTCTATTATTTCCTGTTTAGCTGACGTAGCTTTATATGTTTCAAAAATAGATTTAGTGTCTTTGTTCATGTATCTTATTATTTATAAATAACATAATGAAATTAACGGTTCTTTTAATATTAAGTGTTTTTTTAAGTGGCTGCCAACTTTTTGATAAGTATGTAACTTTTGGTCCTAAAAAAGACTGGGATACAGAAAAAGTTAAAATTCAAAAAGAGTATGATGAAAAATATCAAAAAGAAATTAAAACATTAAAAGATTTGCAAAGTCAAAAAGACAAAAAAGAAGAAGATAATTTACAGAAAGCTTCAGGTTTAGCCTATGGCATATATCAGTTAAGCGAGTTAAAACCAACCGATTTAAGATCTAGACCAGACAGTCTTATAAATTTAAAATCAAAAGAATTAGTTAATAGGTTACCAAATTTACCTACAGAAGAAATTTTAAAAATTAATGAAGAACTTAAAAAAGAGTTAGATGAAAAAATTACTTCACTGAACGATTTACAGAAAAAATATAATGAAGCTTTAGCTCAAGCTGAAAAGGATAAACAAATTATTATAGGTATTCAGAACGAAATAAAAGTAAGACAAGATGAGCTAAAAAATATAGAAAAAGCTAAAGTAAATGCAGAACTAGAATTAGAAACTGCAAGAAGAAAGACTGCTGAAATTGAGGCTTCAGAACAAGCTCGTAAAGCAGAAGATGAAGCAAAAAAAGCAGAACTTATAAAATACCTTATCCGTATTTTTGTCGGTTTAGGGGTGGGAGCTTCTATTGCAGCTTATGCAACTAGAAGTTTAATATTAGGTGGTGCTGCCGCCGGGGCTTTTACTTTAAGTATTTTTATAGCTTTTCTTGAACCATGGATGATAATAGTGTCAGGTTCTGTACTATTAATAGCTGTACTTACAGGTATTGGAGTTAAATGGCATCAAACCTACATGGATAAAATAGGAGAAAAAGAACTATCAGACAGGTTGGTCGGTAGTATAGAGGAGTTTAAATCAAAAATGGGTGAGGATAAATTCAAGAATGAATTAGCTCCTCACATTCAAGAATGGATTCAAGATATGCCTGAACTCAAAGGCAAGATCAAATCTAAACTTAAAGAATTAAACTTAACTTAAGTCTAAAAGATATTGTAACCTGTTTATAGTAGCTTCGATTTCATCTACTATATTTTTTAAATCAGTGTCTGATGGTTGCAATAATTCACTTCTAAGATATTTTAAAAGATCTCTTTTAAGGTTACCCAATTCCTTTTTTACATCGTTTTTATTATAAGAATATGTAATTGTAGGGTAACTAGAAGATAGATCTCCTTTACCATATTTACCGTAGTATACTTCAACAAATTGATCTATTAACTCGTCTAACTCTTCATACGCTTTACCTAATGCTTTATGCTGAGCGTATGAAAATGTTTGCCAATGATATACTTTTAATTGGTTTAAATATGATAAAAAGAGACCTAAATTCATATAGTTATTTAAACTTTCAAAGCTTTATCCCATATCTGCAAATGCATACGGTTGGAGAATTTAAAACCATGCTTTTTACAGATTTCAGCTACCTCTGGACCGACTTCTAGTAATTCTTTACGAGAACCACACATAGGCATTACCCAGATAAGATCACGTGGTAGTTTAATATCAGGGTTATTGATATATTTGGTAAATACTTCATCCAAGTCAGATTCTTTTCTTGCAACAAACTTAAAACACGCATTGTTATCTACCAAATACTTTAATACATCAGGTTTAAATCTCTTATCTTCTGGATCACCGTTATTAGAAAGCTTAGGCGATGTAGTGAACGTACAATACCATTTACCGGTATCTACCCACTCATCATCAGGCATGAGTGTACCATTAGTTTCAAAATCGATTCGAAGATCTGGCTTTTCAGTCTCCTGAACCTCAATGATCTGATCATAATCACTAAAGCCCCATCTCTTATGAATAAACTTTATGAACCTTAACAGATTCTTTTGCTGAATAAAAGGCTCACCACCAGTAAGCTTTAAGATCGCTCCTTGCTTAAGCTTTGTATGAAAATCATTCTTTTCAAAAAACTCTGCAATTTCTTCAAAAGTCATTTTATTCTTCTTGGACCAGCTCACATAACTATCACATCCAAAAGGAGCATCCTCACTCTTAAAACCGATACAAGTGAGATTACACATAGATAATCTCATAAAAACTGATGGATGGCCGATATGCTCTCCTTCACCTTCCAAAGTATAAAACACAAAATCGTCTGATAAAAATAAGGTATTGTCCATTCCGTATTATAGTATAAATATTAACAATGTCAAATAAAAAATTCCGAAAAGGAAAGAAAAATGACGAGGTAAAGATCAGAGAAATTGAAGATTTAGAAAAATCTCTTAAAAAAAATAAATGGGAGTATGAGTTTGATGTAACAAACAAATACACATTTAATGATATTCAAAATCAATTTCTTGATTCAATTCAAAAAGAAGGGTCTCATCTAGCTATAGTAGATGGCCCTGCAGGTACAGCTAAAACATATCTAGCTGTTCTAGCTGCTTTAAAACTTGTTTCAAAACAAAAACTTGAAAATATAGTTTATGTAAGAAGCGTTGTAGAAAGTGCTAACAAAAGTATAGGCTCTCTACCTGGTGAAATCGAAGAAAAGTTTGCTCCTTGGGCAATGCCGTTAAACGATAAGCTAGAAGAACTTGTTTCCCCTGCGGTAATTAAAAATCTTATAAGCACTAATGTAATTAAGTGTATACCTGTTAATTTCTTAAGAGGATTAACGTTCCGTAACAGTTTTGTTATAGTTGATGAAGCTCAAAACCTTACTTTAGGTGAACTTACCACTATTCTTACAAGATTTGGCCATAACAGTAAATATGTTATAGCTGGGGATTCATTACAGGCTGACATAGGTAAGTTAAGCGGGTTTAATAAAATTTTAACTGCTTTTACCTCACCTGAATGTATTGAAAGAGGAATCTACACTTTCAAATTTACAGAAAATGAGATTGTAAGAAGTGAGATATTAAGATTTATTGTCGGTAGGCTTAAGGGTATTGGATAACTCTTTTATTGCCTCTTCATAACTTACTATTTTTACTTTATTAGTAGGTTGTGGAATTTTTTTAATATCTTTTTGAGTCGCCTGTTCAATAGCTTTAGACATTTTTGAATTTATAGAATTTTCTAAAGCTATTGACTGCGGATCTCTTTCTTTGATGAAAGAGATTTGTTGTGGTAATTGTACGTCAAGTACTGATCCTTTGCCGGCGATAAGCTGGCCATACATATCGCGCAATTTCATTAATTTATTTATCTTTTTGCATTATTACCCCAAGACGTTCCTGCAAAAGGATCCTTAAAACTATTATGCGTTTTTGGGTAATGAAGTGGAGGGCAATTAAGCTTATCTGCAGGCTTTTGATTATTAATTTCTGGTTGTGTGATGCTTACGGTAGTATTGATTGAAGGTGTTGCTGTTGCAACTTCATCACTACAAATTGCACTATTACTTTCATGCTCCCAAACTTCAACCTTGTAGCAGTAGCATCGATTACCGGTCATAGTTCTTACAAATGAATCAGCTTCAGATAGACAAAATTCTGCAAACTTTTCAATACCTACACCATTAGGCATTACACGCAGATCAATTACTCCTTTTGAATGTAAAAACTCAAATAAAGGCTTTTCAGGATCTTTCTCCCAAATAACTGTAGTATGGTCAAATGTATTTTCAAGTTTAAGTTTCAACTCCTTAAGACCTCCAAAATCTACTACCCAGTTTCTTTCATCGAGTTCATTGCACCCAAACCAAAACTTAGCCTGAAGTCTATACCCGTGAAGAAACTTACAATGACTCTCAGCAAAAGGTTGTCTGAACGCACACGATCCGAGAGGAATAACTTTAGTAGATGAATATTTGTACATAGAAGTATTATAGGTACAGAAAATAAGATTTCAATATTCCAGTATATATTATTAATAATATATTATAGCGGTGTTCCCGTCAAGGTTTAGTTGCTGTATATCCTGATGTCGGGTCAAACATAATAGTTAACTCTCTTGGGCTATATGTACCCATCCTGTAGTACGGTGATTGATATACATAATTAACAGTTTCTGTATACTCAGGCGCGTACTGGTTATTTAAATTGTAAAAAAATATTTTACCAGAGTTGTCTAAAATAGTAGCATTTTCAACCTGTGATTGTGTAGATACGTGCTTAATAAATTTAGCATATGATAAATTCATAGCTTTCATTTTATTTTTTGTCTCTTCATTTGCAGGCACTAAAACATAAGGTATACCCGCTTGCACCATGTTATCTTTTTTAATTATCTTTAATAATAATTTTACCGTTTTACCGGGAGGTGATTTCGGGGCAGGAGCAGGAGATGGTCCAGGAGCAGGAGATGGTCCAGGAGCAGGAGCAGGAGATGGTCCGGGAGATGGCCCAGTTGATGGTCCAGGAGCAGGAGCAGGTCCAGGAGCAGGTGAAGGTCCTACAGGATCTGGTATAAATTCTGGAGGCACATCTTTTGGATCTATTTTTCTAAACCGTCCAGTTTTTTCATCTCTTACTAACCATTTCAATCTATGCCAAGGACCGTATTCAGGTACATCTTGTATTTTACCAAATTTAGGAGTTCTTGGAGTATTTCGTCTTTTAATTTCTTGACCAGGTTTTAACCCTCCCCATGTTTGCCGGTTACCTGTAGGACCGGTTCCTGGCCGCGATTGACCTGTAGGAGCTGCAGAAGCTCTACGTTCATAAATATTCAATAAATTATTCAATACAGCTTCTACACTTTCTGAAGAAACAGAACTATCTATATTCATAGTATATTCCACTAACATATAACCTTTTTTACCAAAAACGCTTACTTTATTTGTGTCTAAGTCTAATTGCTTTTCAAGCATCCCAATACCAATGTCTTTTAATAATCCAAAATCTCCTTCACCAAATTTTTTAAATTTTTGTGAGGTTGCTTGTAAATCTTGATAAGCTTGACCTACCTTAGATAAGAATCCTCCAGCTCTACTTCTTAAAGTCGTGCCAGGATCTTTATTTGGAACCGGGGCTTCTTTAAGAATAAACCCTTCATACTCTAGTAAAGGCTTTTTAGGGTCAGTTTTTAGACGAACTTTTTTGAGTTTCTCAAACTCCCGTTCAAATAAACTGTCTAATTTCATATTATTATTTATTGATTTAATAGAATTATAAGTTATAATTAGGTATGAAATGTGAACGTGTGAAACACCCAACTATTCCTACCGCTAATAGTAATCTGCCAAGGACTGATGAAGAAAAGGCTCAGATTATTGATAATGCAACTAAAGCTTATGAGGCTTTTCTTGATGCACTTTGTATTGACTGGCGTAATGACCCGAACAGTGAAGGTACTCCACGTAGGGTTGCAAAGGCATACGTATATGATTTAGCTTCAGGTTGTTATGATAACCCGCCTAAGATCACTTCATTTCCTGCAGATGGATATGATGGTATGGTATTTCAAGGCGGTATTCCTGTAAAGTCTCTTTGCAGTCACCATCATCTTGCTTTTACTGGCGTAGCTCACGTAGCTTATATTCCTAGTCTTGAAGGTAGGGTTATTGGTCTTTCAAAGCTTAACCGTATTGTAGAATTTTATGCACGTAGACCACAAATCCAGGAAGGTCTTACCATGCAAATTCATAAAGCCATTTCAGACGTTTGTGAAAAGAATCTTGGAGTAGCAGTTATGGTAAGTGCTGCACATACGTGTGCATGTAACAGAGGTGTAAGACATGACGGTTGTGAAATGAATACATCTAAACTGTCTGGAGATTTCTTAACTGATCCAGCTGTAAGAGCTGAATTTTATCAGTTTATTTCTCACTGGGCTAGATCCTAACTACCCAGATTATATTGCTTAGTAACGTCAATAATACCCCCGTTTTTAACTATAAAATCTTTACCGATTAAAACAGGTTGTTCGTTACTGCTTCTATCAGATATAGAAAATGGTACATTATTCCATTTTCTTCCCCCAAATTCTATATCAAAAGTCACGACAGGTCTTTTTTCAACTTTATTGGCACCAATATTAATGTCAATAAAGTTGTGAATTTTTTTAGTTAGACCTTTACCCCCTACAGTAACAAAGTTTACAGAATCGCCATATTCTTGTAAATCTGTACCGTGGATGACATTAAAGGCCCCGTTACCGCTATCAACTTTAGCGTCAACGGGGCCCAGCTCTTTAAAGGTAACAGTTTCTACTAAACCAAGAGCTCTTTCAAAAAATAACTGGAATGATATCACCCAATTATTTATTGGCTTTTTACTCTGCCTTTGCCTTAGCCTTCAACTCCTTCTTGCGTTCTTGGATCTGCTTACGAAGCGTACGGGTAGCCTTGCCAATTTCAAGCAAAGCCTTACGAGCACGAGCTGCGGCAGATGCATTATCTTTTTCCATGAACTTCGTAATGTTTTCCTGGAATTCGCTAAAGTTAGTCTGTAGAGAAGTAATATTTTCGTTCATACTTCTATATTACTAACCAATAACTATTAATCAACTACCTAGCGTTACTTTTTTACTTTAACGCATTTGTTAACTCTAACTCCGCCTTTTACTTTTGTACCTGCTTTACGGTAACCTTTCCAACATTTGGGATCTAAACGTTGTTTTACTTTAGCTTCGGTAACATCTTCAACATTGGTAACTGTACTGATTTCAACCGGAACCATTGAAACGTTAGGAGAACTATCATTTTTTTCAAATTTAACATAATCAGCTACAGTCTGTATATAATCACTACCTAGGGTGATTTTAGATGCAGCCCAAGCTTCTAATCTTTTACCTCTTTGCAACTGTTCAATTATTTCTAATGCTCCATTAGCAGCAACTAATAATTGATTCATTGCCATTTCTACAGCTTCACTGCCGCATTCTTCTTCATTATTTTCAGATCCTGGACCGCCTATAGTTGATTGATGACCAGGAGCAGGTCCTTTTAATTTACCGGATCCTCCTGATGCATTATCTCCTGGTGCCACGACAACTACAGCAGCTGGTGTACCCACTCCCATATTAGCCACACTACTTTCATTTAAATTTAAATAACGTGCCATTAACTGTTGTACATCATTGCTGTTAAATCTCATACTTATATTTATAAATAATAACATGAGATTTGACGAGTTAGTTACAATGTTTTTAAATGAATCAGCTGCATGGCAACGTAAAGAAGGTAAAAGTCCGTCTGGAGGGTTGAACCGTAAAGGTATAAAAAGTTACCGCAGACAAAATCCAGGAAGTAAACTTTCTATGGCAGTAACTACTCCTCCAAGTAAACTTAAACCTGGCGGTAAAGCTGCAAAAAGAAGAAAAAGTTTTTGCGCTAGAATGAAAGGTGTAAAAGGTCCTATGAAGAAACCTAACGGTAAACCGACAAGAAAAGCGTTGGCTTTACGTAAATGGAACTGCTAATTTATGCCAGCTAAATCAGAAAAACAAAAAAGATTCTTCGGCGCAGTAATGGGTGCTAAGAAAGGTCAAAAAGGGGTTAAAGGTCCAGCTAAAAAAGCTGCTAAAGGAATGACCAAAAAACAAATTGGAGATTTTTTAAAGACCGAACAGCTGTTTGCTGAGTACTATAAAAAATATATTAACTGAGGTTGCCCGGTTTACCTGTTAATCTTTGTCCTTCTCCCATTCCGTAATTTGGAGGGAATAGATACGTATTATCTTTTGTCTTAGATGTTGGTGTTTGATTTAAAGTAGAAGTGTATGGGTCATTAAGCTGAGTTTCATTATTTTCTTCTTTACGTTTTTTACTCTTCTTTTTTACCTTCTTAGCTTCAAAAAATGTTTTAAAATTACTCATATTTTTGTCAATTCAAAAGTGTTTGGCGATACATTACTTGCTCTATTTCTCAAAGTAAATTGAAAATTGTGTTTATCTGTTTTTATTTTTATATTCATGGATTTGCATTTACCTAATCTTGTATCATTTTTAAAATATGGGTAAGATAGTTTAGCTGAAACTACGTCACCTATATATTTATTTAATTTGTCGTAAGTGGTAAGATCTATAATCTCACAGCCGTCGGTTTTAGTTTCCTTAACAAGATAATAACCATAACCGTAAGCGGCTGCTATTAAATCCTTTATATTTTCGGGGTAATGTAAATCTATTGATTGGTTTCTTTCAAAGCAAGAAGGGGTTTTAAGCAAATAATGATTTAAACCATCTATCATTTTATTAATATCAATCTTAAATTCCTGTAGTAGTAAATCTACATTAAATCCTGGTATGTAAAATACACCGTTATCACTTTCTAAAAATGAATTTGAAATTCCGTGGTTAGCTATAGTTTTACCATTATAACTTTTTAAAGATATAAAAATACTTTCCAAATTTTCCGTTTCAAGAATTATATCTGAAACCACACTACCAATATTTTTAGGAGACAAATCTAAAGGTCTATCAGGTTTAAAATTAAAATTTTTTACAATGTTTTTTATTTGTAACGGACCGGTTACTTTTTCTAAATTGTTAATTATATCGCTATAATTTCCATTAGCAATATATTTTTCAATCTCAGTAGCTTTTTCTCTTTCATAACTAAGTCCTGTATTACCATATACCCCTAAACCAAACACCACATACCTAAAAATATCATTCTCTTTTAATTTGTATGTATAAAACTTTGATGATTTACTATATAAATTTTTTGGAGGTATTATTTCTATCAATTCTAACCCAGATTTAAGTACCAAATCTAAATGATCTTTATCTGTTAATGTAATTAAATTTTCTTTTGGAGTTATTCTTAAATGGCCGTTTTTACAAACATACTTTAGATTAGGGTGTGTATTGCAAATTTTATCACCTAATCTTCTTAAACTCATTAAGATGAGTTAGTACCAATTTTATCTAAATCAACATCCGCTGAGTATGTACTCATTATGGTCTCAATCTGGCTTATAGTCTCATTTGCATTACGCTCATTTATTTCTGGTAATTGAGCTATTTTAAACTTATCCCCATCGCTAATATTCATTGTTAATGCTTTTTTAAGTAAGTTACCTAAACTTGCAATACTTGCTGGAGTGTCCGGTTTATCATAATTACCATTACCTACAACATTAGACTTGGGTGGTTTAACACCAACTGTTTGCTGTTGAGGAGCTACTGCTTGTCCTTGAGAGTTATCTTGCTCAGTTAAAGTCGATGAATATTCTTTTAAAACTTTTAAAAATTTCATATTATGTAGAAGATTGACTATTTAACTTTTGAAGTATTCTGCTTGCTGACTGGACTAACTTATCAACCTGTTGTTGAGTTTGAGCAATTTTTGGGTTTCTTTGGTTAGGTTGTAAAGAACTTACAACATTTACAACATTAGCGTCTCCTCTATCTGATAAAGGTGTTTCAGCATCTTCTGAAGCATAACTACAATCTTCATCATCTTCTGATTGATATATTACCTTTTCCTTCCCAGCGTATTCATTCAATGAAGAGACAATTTTGTTAGCTTTTTCTGTAAACATGTCCATAATCTATTATTTATTGATAGAGAACTTGTTTAGTTTTAATTTTATCCAAATATTCGTTGTTTAGATATGTTAAATCATATCTTTTAGCAAAAAACTTAATTTTCTGAAATGTAAATGATTTATACGATTGTTTGTTATACTTTAACTGACATGCATTAATTAGTAAACTTTCTGGCATTAAAATATCTAAAGTAAGTATTCTTACTGGTAGCATATTTTCAAGTTTTTCTATAAAACGTTTCAAAAAAGATAATATTTCATCATGACCGTAAATATCAACGATTTGACATGAAGGCATTTCTTTTGAAGAAAAAAGCATTACTAATTTTTTATCATTTTGAATGATAAATTGATCAATTATATTTTTAATTAAATGGTGGTAAAAAATCTTTTTTACATCCTTGTTAGTAATTTTTTTATCCGTTAAATTAAATCTTTCTACGTCGTGCAAAATTGTATCTTGCGTTTCTTTAAAGAATTTATTGAAAGATACTATCAATAAACTTTCATGTTGTATTTCTGGTTCCATCAGATTCATTATATGATGGATCTAACAAATATCTAGGCGCTCTACCGATTCTACAATTTATGATGCCGTTGTAAAAATTAGGCTTTAATAAGACATCATTATCAAATTGAATTTTTGCTTCATAGTAAGCTAATTCAAATTTACTATTACAAAATTTTATTATTTCAAAACTAAAGTTATTTTTACCTAACTTTTGAATATCTTCGTTTAGTTCATTAGAAGATGATGTATATGTTTTCCAATCAGTTTCAGCATCAAAATGTCTTTTATTTTTTTTACCTTTTAAAGGCTTTAATTTTTTAATCGTTTTTATTTGTTTTTTACCGAAGTATTTTTTACCGTTTAATTTGTTTGTTATAACATAAATGAAGCCATAAGGTAAGGCCTGTTCAGTTATTAATAATGCTGTAGTCCAGTGTCCTAAATCAATCATTTTTTCTTTTTTGATTTTTTAGTCTTTTTAGGCTTACGTGTAATAATACCACCAAAAATAGATTTAGGAATTCTAAAATCTCCAGCTGCGTAAACATCTCTACCTGTTGTTCCAGAAGCAGATCCTACTGTATTCATATTACTTGCGTTACCAAATGCACCACCATTACCGCTAGTGTTAGGAATTGTTGGTACATAATTAGGTCCCGACTCTTTTAATGACTTTTCAAAAAATTTTTTATATTCAGGCATTGATATTTTATACTATATATTTATAATTGTTTTATGGAGATATTGGAAAAGTATATAAAAGAAATAGAAGAAGATCTTAAAATTACTGAGTTTAATATTAAAGACGCTTCACTTAAGTCTCCTGGTCGTAAGCATTATTGGGTAAGTAGACTAATTTACCATAAGAAGAATCTATATTCTCTCGAAAAAGAACGATCTTCTCTTATCAAGAAGATATCAAAAGAGTTACAACACCAATCTCCTGTAAAACTAACTAATGTAACCCTTGAACAAGCAGTAGTACATTCAGACCCTATCAAGGAGATAAATGATAAAATTAGCGGAGAAAAGCTTGTAATTGAATTCTTAGAGAAGACAGAAAAAACTTTTTCTTCTTTAACCTATGATATTAAAAATATTGTAGAGATAATGAAATTGGAGCAAATGTAATGATAACATTTGAATATCTACCTACAAGAAACTTATGTCGTTTATCTGGTGATGAATTTGAAGAGATAAGAGAATTTTTTAGTGTAAAAAACAAAAACGCCTTTTTTATGAAAAGGTTTGGTAAGGGTTTTGTTAATAGTAGGATATATTGTATCACACCTACCGGTCTTTTTGAACCGGGATTATTTTTTGAAATTTTAAAATACATTAAAAATAAAACAGAAAATATTGATATTACATACGATGATAAAATTCTTAATATAGTTAAACCGACAATATCACATAGCTTAGATCCTTTCAACCGTCTCAGTCTTGAACTTAGAGATTACCAAATTGAAACAGTTAAAAAAGCAATCACGTTTGGTAGAGGAATTGTTAAAGTAGGAACTGGTGGAGGAAAAACATTAACTATAGCTTCTTTAATTTCTACCTGTTATATCCAAAATCCCAAAATTAAAATTTTGGTAATTGTACCAGACTTAACATTAGTTGATCAAACGTTTAAAGACTTTATAAATTATAAAGTTCCCTTTACTTCTACAAAGTGGACAGGCTCACTAGAGCCAGATTTATCATCAAATGTAATAATTGCAAATATAGGAATATTGCAAAGTAGGTTTGATGAAAACAAATGGTTAGTAGGGGTAGATATGTTAATTGTTGATGAGTGCCACAAACTTAAAAAAGGTAATAAAGTATGTAAATTAATTACTCAAATTAAGACTAACCATAAATTTGGGTTGACAGGAACGTTGCCTGATGATAAAGTTGATGAGTGGAACATTATAGGAAAATTAGGAACAGTTTTTTATGAAAAAACTAGTTACGATTTAAGATTAGAAAATTATCTGACGAATGCAGATATTAAAATAATTCAATTGTCGTATAATGACAAGCCAATATCAAACCCGCAAGTTAATGATTTCCGTAATGAGTTAAATTTCATTTACAATAATGAATTTAGAAATGAAGTAATTAAAGGTATAGTCAGTAAAAGTAAAAACAATGTATTAATTTTAATTAATCATTTAGCACACGGTGATGTTCTTTACAGCTTATTAAAAGATGTTAACGGTAAGAAAACATACTATATAAAAGGTGAAGTAGAGGTAGAAGAAAGAGCAAAAGTTATCAAAGAAATGGAAGAATCTGATAATATTGTGTGTATTGCTGTTAGCGCTATATTTTCTACCGGTGTTAACATTAAAAACTTACACATGATAGTATTTGCTTCTGGAGGCAAAAGTTTTATAAGAACAATACAATCAATAGGTAGAGGATTACGTTTGAACCCCAATAAAGACAAACTTATTATTATTGATATTGCTGATAAGTTAGAATACAGTCAAGAACACTCTCAAAAACGTAAAGAAATATACACTCAGGAAAAAATACAATTTAAAGTGTATGATATAGTTGAAAAACGTAAATTATAGATTACTATACGTACTTATGGCAAAGAGGGGACCCAAACCTAAAAAGACTGAATTTTATATTGATCCGGTAGTATTTAAACAGCAATTGGTAGACTATTACAACAATAATATTAATGAAGATGTTATTGCAGAATCTATAAGCAAAATTGCATATGGTTTAAGCTACTCGTCAAACTTTATTAATTACACTTATAAAGATGAGATGATCGGTGATGCTATAGTAAAGATGTTCACCGCAGTTAAAAATAAAAAGTTTGATGTTAAGTCTGATCATAACCCCTTTTCATATTTTACTACGATAGCGTTTCACGCTTTTATTAATAGAATTAAAAAAGAAAAGAAACATACAGAAGCTATTAATGAATACAAAAGCAGATTTTATGAGCAGGAAATGCATGAGAGTTCTGACGCTAATGTTTATGTGAAGCCAGACAGCACCGAAAACGACGACATGTTTAGTAACGATGATTAAAAAAATTGCAATATTCTCAGATCTTCATTTAGGAGTTCATCAAAATAATAGTTTTTGGTTAGATTATTCTGTAGAATGGGCTAAATGGTTTGCAAATGATTTAGCGTTAAATGATATAAAGGATATTGTTTTTTGTGGTGACTTTTTCCATTATAGAGATGAACTTAGCTTGGTTACCTTAACCACTGCTCATAGAATTTTAGATATTTTAAAAGATTTTAACATTTACATGATACCCGGCAATCATGATTGTTATTACAAAGATAGTTCAGAAATTAATAGTTTAAGTTTGTTTAAAGGGTGGAAAAACATAACCGTTTATGACAGTTATTTTAGATTAGAAAATTATTTTGTAGACAAATATATTTCATTTTGTCCGTGGGGGACTAAACTTTCTGATATACAGAAAAGCGATATTATTTTTGGTCATTTTGAGCTTTTAAATTTTAAAATGACTTCTAGTATCATCTGCGATAAAGGTGATGACCCGGTAGAACTTTGCAAAAAAGGACCATTAATCTTTTCAGGACATTTTCATTTGCGTGATGAAAAAAATATTAACGGCTCTAAAATAATTTATACTGGCAATCCATTCCAAATGGATTTTAATGATAGTATGCAATCTAAAGGATATTATATTTTAGATTTAAAAGATTGTGATTATAACTATGTAACATACCCTAACAACATTCAGCATGTAAAAATCTTTCTATCTAAGCTTATTAAGTTAGAGAATGTAGATGATGAGTTTGCTTCTATCATACCCAATAATATAATAAAATTAATAGTTGACAAAAATATTAGTACCGATCATTTGGATTTAATAGTATCAAAAATAACCACTTTCAAACCTAATGAAATTACAGTCGATTACGATGTTAATTATAACAAGTTAAAAGTAAAAGATGATAATGAAGTAGATCTTTCTGGAGTAGATATCTCTAAAGCTATTGAAGATTTTGTTAATTTGCTTGACATAAACAATAAAAAAGAAGTTATAGAATACACAATTGACCTTTATAATAGATCAAAACTATGAAATTTGTAAATTTTCAAAAATTAAAAATTAAAAACTTCCTTTCCATAGGAGAAGAGGAAGTAGTAATAGATTTTAAGAAAGGGTTGCACATCATTACCGGTATTAACAGAGATAAAGAGGATCGCCGTAATGGCGTAGGTAAATCTACCATAGCAGATGCTTTGTTTTTTGTTATCTTTGGTAATACTATTAGAGATATTAAGAAAGAATATGTACCAAATAATATGACAAACGGTACGTGCATGGTTGAATTAACAATGAACGTTAACTCTCCAAGAGGTAATGATATGTTTGTTATTACCCGTACATTGAACCCTTCAAAGCTTTCAGTTTTAAAGAACGGTATTGATAAAACTAGAGATAGTATAGCAAATACGACCGAGTACATCGAAGCTGTTATATCGTCTACTCCAGAATTGTTTCATAATTGCGTAATTATGACAGTTAATAATACGCTACCGTTTATGGCTAAAACTAAGTCAGAAAAACGTAAATTTATAGAACAAATTTTTAATCTACAGATTTTTTCTGACATGATTTCAAATTTAAGAGAAGATAATAACAAGATATCAAAAAGTTTGGATATTGAGCAAACTAAATTTAATGAATTAAAAACATCATTAGATATGTATGCTAGACAGAAAGCTAACAAAGAGAAAGAAAAAAGTAATAAGGTTGAGATAATCAAAAATAAGATTATTAAAAATCAGGCCGATATTGTCTCGTTAGAGGATAATCTTAAAAAGATTGAAACAATTAATTTTGCTGAAAAGAAAGATATACTTGATAAACTTGAAAATGCTTACAAGAATGTAGAATCTAAAATTGAAAATATTATTTCAGAAGTAGCAGAAATAAAATCAGATATTAAAAATAAGACTATTAAACATTCAAATATCGGTACAGAGAGTGATATTTGCCCTACATGCTTAAGACCTATTGAGGTAAATGATAGAAATATTTTTGAAAAACAAAAAATTGAGTTGTATGAAAATATTACCACTCAAAGTAAAGTTTTGACTGAAAAAAACAATAGTCATACCCAACTAAAAGGTAAATTAGAAGCTTTAAAACAGCATATTTCTAATGTAAATGAAGAACTTTTAGAATTTAAAACTCAGATAGCTAATAAAACTTTTATTAGTAAACGTATTTCGGACTTAGTTACTTTGAATAAAGACTTAAATGATAACCTAAGTCTTATTGAAGATAACAGCGCTACTTTTGATAATCTTATTAATGAAACTAATAGTAGAATTGATTTAGTAAAAGTAGAGATGGATAATATCAAGAAAGTTATCAACTTACTAGAGGTTGTTAAGTTTGTAGTAAGTGAAGAAGGGGTTAAAAGCTTTATCGTAAAGAAAATACTGCAAAACTTTAATAGTAAATTATCTTACTATCTTAAAAAATTAGACAGTAATAGTATCTGTATTTTTAATGAATATTTTGAGGATGAAATATTAAATGAAAAAGGAAAAATTTGTTCATACAACAATTTTTCAGGGGCAGAACGTAAAGCTATTGATTTGGCATGTTTATTCTCATTTATGGATATGAGAAAATCTCAAGGAAATGTTCATTTTAACGTTAGTATATACGATGAGTTACTAGACAGTAGTTTAGATGAAAAAGGGGTGGATATAGTGTTAGGTTTATTGAAAGAGCGTAGTGACAAGTTTAACGAATGCATTATGATTATAAGTCATAGAAAAGAAAGCATTAAATCTGCAACGGGTGATGTTATATTTTTAGAGAAGTATAACGGTATAACAAAAAGAATTAATTACGTTGAATAGGTAATTTGGATGAATAAATTATAGCATGGTTGGCAATCAAAATTTACCGTTCTTAAATCGTTCATCAATACCTTTTCAGTTACCATCGTCGCCAGTAGGCATGGTTGTACCGCCTCAACCTGCAGTACAACCACAACCTAAGCAAGATTCAATTACTCCCCCTGAATTATCTTTACCGAGATTTTTAAATTACTATGCTGATTACAGCGGTTGTGGTCATTGGAGAATGATATGGCCAGAACAGATTCTTAATGCTCAAATGAAAGCCGTTGTGCATGGTACCACGGTAATGAATTTAGACCCACGTTATTATGGGATGGTAAAATCTGTAAGAATACAGAGACAAGCTACTAAACAACAACTAGAGTTTGTAAAACATTTAAAAGAAATATCTAAGCATAATGGAATGAGATTAATTTACGAAATTGATGATATTTGCTTTGAAGAAGATATACCTGATTATAACAAGTATAAACCAGCATTTGTTAACCCGGAAATTAGAGAGTCTGCTCAGGCTATAATGAGCATGTGTGATGAAATTACTGTAACATGTGATTTTATGAGAGATTATTACAGGTCAAAAACTGGTAATAAAAATGTAACTGTTATACCTAATTTTATGCCTAAGTTTTGGATGGATCGATATTTTGATCTCACCAAAAATATGAACAATTTAGATAAGTATAAGAAGAAGCCTCGTATTCTTTATGCAGGTTCAGGAGCACATTTTGATGTAGATAATAGAGTTAAGCAAAGAGATGATTTTGAACATGTAGTTCAAGCAATACGTCAAACGGTTGACAAATACCAATGGGTATTTTTAGGAGCATTTCCTTTACCGTTAATGGATTTAGTAAAAAATGGTAAGATAGAATTCCAGCCCTGGAAGCGTTTGTTGGATTACCCTGAGTCAGTCAGTAACTTAAATGTTAACATGCTTGTAGCTCCTCTACAGGATAATATTTTTAATAGATCTAAGAGCGACTTAAAATATATTGAAGCATGCGCATTTGGTTTACCTATAGCCTGTCAAGATATGTGCACTTACGCAAATGCACCGATTAAGTTTAAGACAGGTTCAGAAATGATTGATAGAATTGATGAAACTTTAAAGGATGTTTCAAAATATAAAGCTATCTGTAAAGCAGGTAGACAATATGCTGAGACTCGTTGGATGGAAACCGATAAGAATATAGATTGCTACTTAGAAATGTACAGTACGCCGTATGGTGACCCGTCAAGAGTTAATTTAAAAAGATATAATTGATATCGGTTGGAATGTTACTATAATTCAGTAGTGAGTTATCGTAATATTTACTATAATAGTGCTGAGAGATGTGTTACCGTGTTTTCTTGGGATAAGGACGGTAATAGAATTAAGTATGAAGCTTCTGTAGATCCTTATCTATACATTGAGGGTAACGGAGATTATGAGTCCGTATTTGGTACCAAGTTAGTTAAAAAACTATTCAGGACTCAATACGATAGATATAAGTTTTTGAAAGATACAAACATTAAAAAGGTGTTTGATAACTTTCCGGTAAGTCAGCAATACCTTATTGATACATTTTGGAAAGTAAATGAGACGTCTGATTTTGCTCAGCATCCAATTAAGGTAATGTTTCTAGACATTGAGGTGTATGCACCAGATGATTTTCCTCACGCTAATAAAGCTAACGAGCCTGTTAATGTAATTACTATTTACGACTCTTTGAATAAGAAGTTTATTACTTGGGGTCTCAAAGATTATCAAACTAATGAACCTGATGTAAAATATGTTAAGTGTATTTCTGAAAAAGACTTGTTTGAAAAGTTTTTGTCTTACTTTGAGAGTGATTACCCTGATATCTTAACTGGATGGAATTCAGAGTTCTTCGATATCCCTTATGTTATTAATCGTTGCACTAAGATTTTAGGTGAAGAACATACAAAGAGACTATCACCTTCTAAAAACGTTTATAATCGATCTATTAGAGGTCAGTTTGGTCAAGAACAAATTCGTTGGTATATTGAAGGTATATCGCTTATTGACTACCTCGATGTATACAAACGTTTCTGTTTAGGGGTACGTGAAAGTTATAAGTTATCTGCAATTGCTGAAATTGAATTAGGTGAGTCTAAGGTAAACTTTGGTGCAATGAACTTAGCTACCCTTGCAGATAAAGATTGGAAGACGTTTATTGAATATAACATTCAAGACGTACGTCTTCTAGTTAAGATGGAAGAGAAGTTAAAATATACAGAACTTATTAGAATGTTAGCGTACGTAGGATTAACTACGTTTGAAGCAGCTATGGGCTCTCTATCTGTTATTAATGGTGCTACTGCAGTGAGAGCAAGATATAGAGATCAAAAAATACCGTCGTTTATTAGAGATGAAGATGATGGTACTAAAAATCCAGGCGCTTATGTAGGTGAACCACTTAGCGGGTTTCAAGAATATATTATTTCATTCGATGCAAACTCTCTATATCCGAATGTGATGATAAGTTTGAATATCTCACCTGAAACTAAAGTGGGGGTAATAGAAAAGCAAGATGAAAAAGAAATTACACTAAGACATGTAAGCGGTAAAACGTATAATTTACCGGTAGCTAAGTTTGCATCTTTTGTAGAAAAAGAACAAATAGCTATTAGTAAAGCAAATGTATGTTTTACTCAAAAGAAAAAAGGAGTAATGCCTGAGATCTTGGATTACTATTACAATAAAAGACAAAGCATTCGTAAAGATCTTAAAAAGCTAAAAAAAGAGTACTCTGAAATAGGAGATAAGAATAGTATACAAGGCAAGCAGATTAAACTAACTATTGATCAGTTAGATGCAAAGCAAATGTGTATTAAAGTGTTTATTAACTCTATTTACGGTTACTTCGGTAATAAAAATGCTCCATTCGGTGATGATGATATCGCATCTTCAATTACTCTTACCGGTCAAGCAGTTATTAAACATTCTAACGAACTATTGAAGTCGTTTATTAGAAACGAAATACCAGATATTAGTGATCAAGAACTTAATAAGTGTATTATCTATAACGATACCGATTCGAGTTATGTATCCATCAAGCCACTAATCGTTAAGAAATCGCTTAATTTTAAGAAAGGTAACAAGCTTACTAATGAAACCTATAGTAAGGTACAAGAAATTGAAGATCACTTAAATAAAGAAATTAAAGTGTGGGGCGCTAGTAGTTTGAATTCTAAAGATTGTAGATTTCTCTTTAAGAGAGAAGCTATAGCAGATGTAGGTATATTTTTACAGAAAAAACGCTACGTACTACATATCTTAGATGATGAAGGTATACCTTGTGATAAATTTAAATACACAGGTGTAGAAGTAGTTAGAAGTACGATGCCTAGTGCTATTAAACCGTACGTAAAGAAGATTATTGAAACGATGTTAACTACTCAAAACGTAGGTAGCACAAACCAAATATTAAATGAAACGTACGATATCTTTAAAAAGCTATCAGTAGAAGATATTACATTTGTTTCAGGTATTAAAGGATATGAAAAATATGCTGGACAGTGTGATGATTTTACCACTGCAAAAGGAATGCCATTGCATGTAAAGGCAGCATATATGCATAATCTTCTATTGCAAAAATTTAACATTACTACTAAGTATGAAAAGATTTCTTCTGGAGATAAAGTGAGATTCTTTTACGTTAAAGAGCCTAACAAATATAATATATCTGCAATTGCTTACAAATATTATTACCCTGAAGAATTCTCAAAGATATTTGAACCAGATTATGATACTATGTTTGAAAAACATATATTTTCTGTAATTGATAGATTCTATCAAAATGTAAATTGGATAGCTCAAAAGCCGGGTAATTTAGTACAAACTAACTTATTTGATTTGTTAGCTTGATTTTTAAATAAGTTTTTATTAATAGTTTTATGGCAAACTACGTCACTATTATAGATAATTACGGTCGTAATATTCTTGGCACAGTAGCTAATGAAACTCAGACAGAACTACATATTGCTAATCCTGTTATGATTGCAGTTCAACCTCAGAACCAGCAATTTCAGGTACAGCTAATTCCGCTGTTCTTAGCTGAATTCATTACCCCTGGTCAAGACGGTACAAGAAATTACGTCTTCGCATATAACAAGGCAAATATTGCTGTCGGTCTTAATTTTAATATCGATGGCCGTATTTTGGGTCAGTACGATAAGATTCTTGAAGCAACCAACAAACCAAAAGAGCAGAAGGCTTCACCTGAAGTTATAAAGCTTTTTGACGAGTAATATGTCTTCAGTATTAATTAACGAAGCTAGTTTTAAGAAGGGTCAAGCTGACGGTGTTACTGGTACGGTTTCTGTATTAACTAAGATTGTTGATGGTACAGATGTCGGTCAGCACGCTTTAGCCAATAGAGAACTTGAAAAGATTCGTAGAGTCTTTCTTCTTTGGAGAGATCATATTATTGAAAATATGAATAAGAAGAACGAGTCTTCTCGCCAAGTACTTCTTGAAACTAAGAAGATAATGGATATCAAGATTCCAAAGAATCTTGTTTGATTTTTGTCCATACGTTCGTATAATAACGTATGGACAAAGACATCAGTGAAATTTTAGGTGAGATAGATAAGAGTAATCCATACGCATCGTTTTTAAACGAGAATGCTCTGTCGAATGTAGACGGATGGATTGATACAGGGTCAATGGTACTTAATGGTATCGTTTCTGGCTCTTTACACGGAGGTATTCCAAAAGGTAGACTTACAATGCTTGCAGGTCCTTCTATGACCGGTAAGTCATATATAGTTCAGAAGATTTTAGCTAGTGCACAAAAAGAAGGACTGATTCCTGTTATTTTTGATAGTGAGAATGCTATCGATAAAGATGGTGCAGCTGCTTTAGGTCTTGATGTATCAAAGGTAAAATACGTACCTACATTTAGTATTGAAGAATGTAGAAATACTATCTATAATTTTCTCACTAAAGCTAAAGAAAAGAACCAGCTTGGTAAGTTTATTATTGCAATAGATTCACTGGGTAATATGGAGAGTGAATTGCAGATCGGTAGAATGGAAAAGAGCAGTACAAGTGCCGATATGGGTAGTAGAGCTAAAGCAGTAAAGTCTCTTCTACGTACTTGCACTCAGCTAGCAGCTCTTACTAAAACTACTATTATTGTAACCAATCATATTTTTGATGATCCTTCTGCAATGTTTCCATCTTTGGTTAAAGATATGCCTGGTGGTAGAGCTGCAGTGTACTTACCGTCAGTAACCATTCAATTAGCAAGAAAGCCAATGAAGGAAGATAATCATATTGATTCAAAACTTGCAATTGGACAAAAGAGTTACCCGGGTGTAGTTTTGAGAGCGTTGACTGCTAAAAATAGATTTGTAAAGCAGTACCTGGAAGGTGAAATGTATCTAAGCTTTGAAAGTGGTTTAGCTAAGTATTATGGACTACTCGAACTTGCAGTAGGGTTTGGTGTTATTCAACAGTCTGGTAGTACTTATACTAAAGCTGATGGGGAAAAGATTGGTCAATATGGTAGATGGAAAGATAATACTGACCTTTGGGATAACTATATAGTCCCAGGGATTGAAGAGAAGATTAAGGTAGAATGGAAATATGGTCAGAATAATACAGATAGAGATCAAGTGCCAGACGAGGTAGAGGAAACCGAATAAAATAAGTTATGTCTAAAGATTCTAAAATTGTGTTAGCTTATAGCGGTGGTATGGATTCAACTGTACTACTGCACATGGCAGCTAGTAAACCTGGTTTAGAAATACATACACTTTCTTTTGATTACGGTCAACGTCATCGTAAAGAACTTGAATGTGTTAGTAAGCAGCTTGACGATGTCAGAAATAGATATCCAGATAAAAAGGTTTATAATAAGGTTATAGATGTATCATATATTAAAGATATAGCTAGTAAGTCGTCATTAACCAATTTTAGTATTGATAACCCTGTTATTAAAGAAATGGCAGGAGATGCTCAGCCCGTATCATACGTTCCGTTTAGAAATATGATGTTCTTGTCCATTGCATGTGCATATGCAGAAACATTGGAATGCACGAATGTATGGTACGGTGCTGCTCAAGCTGATTCGCTTGCAGGTTACTGGGATGGTAGTTTAGAGTTTTTACTCTCAGTTAATCAATTAATAATGTTGAATCGTAAGAGTAAGATTAGTATTGATGCACCATTACTGAAGATGTCTAAACAGCAGATTATAGCTACAGGTGTGGAGTTGCAAGTAAAGTTCGGAGATACCTGGACTTGTTACTCAAATAGAGAGGATGGTTTAGCAGATGCAGATACTCCATCAAGTAGTCTACGTTTACGAGGATTTATAGAAGCTGGATATAAAGACCCAATCAAGTACGCTCAGCAGGATAAGATTAATAAGATATACGAAATTAAAAGATGTAAATCAATACCCTAAAGTATTGCGTCTTTCAAATGAGTAATAGTTTTTAATTCTTTGTCTGTATGCTTCTTGAACTTCTCTACTTTTCTGAGAGGAAGATTTTTTAGTTTCCTCTTTAACAGTAGTTTTTTTCTTTTTATTGTCATCGTCTCCTTCATCTGGGTCGTACATAGATTTTTTTTCATCATCATCTGACGGCTCATCATCATCGTCATCTGAAGTTTTATGAGGCCAGTCTTCAATATGTTTTTTTCTTTTAAAAAGATCATCCTCATCATCTTCTTCTTCAACATCTGAATCATCAACATCAATATCACCAAAATCTGATGATGTAAATTTATATCCTAATTCTTTTCGTCTTTCTTCAGCTGAGCCTTCAGGTTCTTCTACTTCTACTGAAGTGTCGATTTCAGGTTCTTCGGTCTTAGCTATTTCTTCTGGTGAAGGTTCTTTTTCTGTTTCTGTTTCTGTTTCAGACTCACTTTCAGATTCTGTTTCTGTTTTTTTGTCTGTTTGCTGAGGTGTAACAGAGCCGTAATAATATCTATCCTTACCTTCTTTACCCATACCTACACCAACTACAGCTAAGTTAGCTACATCTTCTGGTGTTACATCATCAACTGTTATTTTATCACCTTTAGAAGCTTTCAAAGTTAATTTGTAGGTTTTGTTTCCTTTTTTAGTAACATAAATAGGCAGTCCTTTAAAAGTTTCATCTTGATAAGATAATTCATCATCACCGTCTAAATACGTGGTAAGAAAATCGTAGTCTTTATCTCTCTTAGCTCTTATAGCTTCGTAATCTGGTTCTTCTGGAGTTTCAGGTTTGTCAGGCTCAAAAAATGATACATCAGCTATCTTACTCTCCGGCTCTTTAGTTTTTACACTCATTGCTACTTCTTCAGGGTCAGGGCCACTATAATCTGCTTCAACTTCGCTATAAGGTGGGTAGTCAGATACCTTTTTTTCACGTTCTACAGAAGTTGAAGGAACATCTTCTCCTTGCGGTCCTTCAATGTATTCTTTTTCAGATGGTGAAGTTACCACTAAACTTCTAATATCTTGAGGCGATACATCTTTGACTGATATTTTATCACCTTTATTATTTTTTAAAGTAACTCTATATTTCAAACCATCTTTTATAATAGTATACAAATGTTTACCTGCAGAAGTCATCTCGTCATAAGATAGAGTTTGTTCTGGGGATACATTTAAGTTTAAAGTCTCAAAAGAATTTTTACCTTTTTTGAATGATTCTTGTTTTTTAGTTAATGCTCCCTGAACTGCTGTTGAAATTTCTTCAGACGTACCAAATTTTGGTTTAATTGGCTCTCTAGGATTTTGACCTCTTCCTTCTCTTCCAAGAGCTACACCTAGTAAATAAGCAGTTACACTATCATATTTTTTATCACCTATTTTTATTTCTTCATCGCAATAATCATCAAATTCTTTTGCTAATTTTTCACCAAAATTATCTGGTAATTTCTCATTTAAAAAAACATGACCCATCAACGTATTAACTTGGGTAAAAGAAGGTTTTTTGTTTTTAAATTCTTGTTTAAATTCATCGGGTACCAATTCAGGGTAATTTTCTTCAAACCATCTATAAAAGAAAATTGCTGAATCTCTAATCGGGACACCAATTTTAGCAGCTGCCATTTTCTTTTTTACTTTACTTATAATATGAGCTATGCTTTCATTGAGCATATATTCATTCTGTTCAGTTAAAAGGCTCGTATTACTAACCCAGCTACTTCTAAAGAGAAAATTCATACTATTATTTATTGAAATACGATAGAATTATATTATAATAACGATATATGTGCGGCATATTCGGTTCGTTCAAACCTAGCAAGTTTGAAGTTTTAGATAAAGCTAATCAAACGAGAGGTAATTTTGCTTCAGGATTGATATACTTCGATGAAACCAATTTTGATGTATTTAAAACTGAAGGTTGCTTTGATTGGGATGAAATAAACTTACCTGACGGGCTTACATACTTAGGCCATAATCAAGCTCCTACTAGTTCTGAGAGAATATGGAAAGAACATAACAGTCATCCTTTTATTGTAAAGGAATGGGTTGTAGCACATAATGGTGTATTAACTAATTTTGAAAAATTAAAGACTGATTACTTACCAGAACATGAAAATAGAGTAGATTCTAGTATTATACCAGCTCTTTTAAGTCATTTTGAAAATGACTACAAAGATATTGCATTAATTGAGCATGTACTGAGTTTACTTGAAGGTACATTTGGACTTTGGATAGTCGATACAAAAAATTTAAACGTTTATATTGCACGGCAAGGAAGTACGCTATTCTATGATAAAAATAGCTTTTCATCTACAAAAGGAGATAACTTTAAAGAAGTAAAAGAAGGTGTTATCTATAAGTTTACTAAGAAAGGTGCTAAGCCAGTAGGCTCTTTCAAGAATAAATCCCCATTTTTAGAACTATGATAAAGATTTTTACTAACCCGACCACGGAAGACAAATTTAAGTTAATGGAATTTGTGTATAAAAATACAAATTCATTTATAATGAATACGTTTGGTTATCTTTGGGCTGATAGAAACTGGTGGCAAAATCATCCTGTTGAAGCTTACATGGTAGGTGATGTTATAGCTGGCATACATGCCAAAGCTATCATCTCTAAAAAAGCACCTGATGATACTTTAAAAACATATTATATAGTAACCGGTAAAGCTTTCAGAGGACAAGGTATTGCAAAGAAACTTATACATCATTCCTTGTTTAATAACACTCATTACGTAAAGAATTATTACGTTAACACTGAAGAAAATAGTGAAGGTGTACAATTTTTTACTAAAGTGTTACAGCAAAATTATAGAATAGAAAAAAATGAATTTGGGACGTTTGATTACGTTTTTGAACTGCCAATTAGAACAGCTTTAGACCGTTTTCAAGATGACGTATAAAATAATTATAGCTTCTCAAAAAAAGTCTTTGAAGGATACGCTGATTTACCGATCAATGGTAAAAAATTGTATCAATTGGACTGAAAATGTACTGTTTTTTGGCGAAAATACAAATTCGTTACCACGTGTTTACAATGAAGGTATAAAAATTGTAAAAGAAACTAAAACTAACATAGCAGTTCTTGTTCATGATGATGTTTACATTAACTGTAGTGATTTTGATAAAAGAGTTAGAGAGTGTGCAAAGATGTTTACAGTTAGTGGAGTAGCAGGTAACACATCTATTACAGTAAAACAACCGGTTTTATGGCATTTAATGGCAGAACGCACTAAGTTAAGAGGATGTGTAGCTCATGGAGCCGATGAAAAACAGTATATGTACACTTCTTACGGGCCAGTCCCAGGTAAAGCGCTTTTAATAGACGGGGTTTTTATGATTTTAAACCTCGATACGCTACCTGATAATGTAATTTTTGATGAAAACTGTCCAGCTAAGTTTCATTTTTACGATTTAATTTTTTCTATGGAGTGTGCTTTAAATAAAGTACCTGTTGGTGTAGTTGATATGCCAATTGTTCACACTTCTCCTGGTCTTAAAACGGTTACGCAAGAATGGACTGATGGTCAAACGTATTTTTTGGAAAAATACAAACAATTTTCAGGAAAGACCTTGATAGTCTAAAGGAAATAAGGTATAATACAGTTTATTATGGATCTAAAACTCAATTTGGATGAGTTTGAAAATGTTTTGGTATACAAAGCATTAACAGACGAGAAGTATTTGTCTAATATCATCAATTTTATAAAGCCGGAGTACTTTAAAGATAAAAATATTAAGATAATCTTTAATACTATCAAAGCTTTTTATGAAAAACGTAATCAAGTACCAACTATTACCGAATTAAAGACGTATATCAATACCGATGAGGTAAAGAATGCGTTTATTTTAGTGTTGAGAGCAATGTCCAACATTGATAAAAACTTAAACTCTGAGGAATTGATTGATAGTACTGAGAGATACATCAAAGAACGTTCTATCTATACTACTATGCTTGAGGTAGCTGAGGATGTTTCATCGGGGAAGATAGATACAAGCTTTATTCTTGATAAATTTGAGAAGAGTTGCAATATTAACCTTAAGACCGACATTGGATTAGACTTGTTTACTAACTTTCAAGCAGTGGTAGACGATCTTAACACGGAACAACCGACAATTTCTAGTAGGTGGAAGTGGTTGGATGAAAAGATTGACGGTGGTTTCTTACAGAATGGTAGGGCTTTGTATGTGTTTGCAGGTGAAACTAACGTGGGTAAGAGTATATTTTTAGGTAATATTGCTTCAAACATTGCAAGTCAGAACAAAACAGTGTTAATTGTCTCACTTGAAATGAGTGAACTAGTGTATGCTAAGAGACTTTCATCTAATATAACTAAAATACCTATGAGAAGTTTGAGGGATGAAGTTATTACTCTTAAGCAACAGATGGATGAGGTAAGTCAATCGTCTCCAGACTGTAGAATCATTATCAAAGAGTTTCCTCCTAGTACGGTAACATGTCATCAAATACAGACCTTTGTTAAAAGCATTGTAAGTTCAGGTGTTAAAATAGATGCTATTGTATTGGATTACATTAATCTACTGAAAAGTAACCTGGGTAATAACAGTTATGAACGTATTAAGTACGCAACTGAGCAGTTAAGGGCTTTAACTTACGTGTTTAACTGCCCTATTATTACTGCTACTCAGTTAAACCGTTCAGGCTACAATGTTAATAACCCAGGACTTGATACTATCGGTGAGAGTATGGGGCTTGCAGCTACTGCTGATGTTATTATTAGCATTTTTCAAGATGATGAAGATAAGGAATTGGGTATAGTAAAGATGGCTATGATGAAAAACCGATTTGGCGCTAAGTTTGGCACAACATCGATGAGAATGGACTATAATACATTGACCGTATCAGAGGATGAATCTTTAGCTAATCAAGGAGACCAATCAAGTATAACTAATACATTAGCAATGCTAAGTAATAAAGGTTGATATAGAAAAAGGCTTCATAAATATTTAGAGATTGATGAATGTTGAGAAGACATCTAATAAATCTCCGTATATTTTAATTCAAGATGAAGAACTAATACATTCATTTTATAGTTTTTGCACGTTTTGTTATCTGTATTACGGAAAAAAAATAAATTTTGCAACTATTTTTACAAAAATATTGCAAGATGAAAAATTACGTAAACTTTATAAAGTTTGCATTTCAGAACAAAGCGATCTTGAAGCCTTAAGGAAATTTATTATATTTGAACCATCAATTACTAAGAGCAAATACATAACCAAAATTATAAACAAAGTAAAACCATTTTAAAATTTAATGACATCAAAAGAACAATACATTTACAATTGTTATCTTGAAACTAGTCGTAAATTAAACAATAAGCCATTTAAGTATAGATTAAACTTTGAAGGATTTGAAGATAAGGAGGAGTATATCTATGTTTCAAAACTGTCATACTTCTTTTCAAGGTTTGAAAACATAAATGTTAAAGATTTTTTTGAAGCCCCGTACTTCGTGTATAATGAAAAATATTTTGACTTAAAGTTTTATACATCACAAAAAGCTATTAAGACTTATACCACCTATCAAAACAAGTTTTTGATGGAGCAGCCCGATCACGATCAATCTATACAGAAGATTAAAGATAGTTTTGAGTTTATCTTCTATTTTTGTAAAGAAAAAGGCATAACTTTAGATGACTATGCGTCGTTCTTAAGTGAGGACAACAAGTTTCATGATTTTTTGCTGCATTTAAAAGATAGAAAAATTTCACTTTACCCTCTTTTTATTTTCAGGAACGTTGATAAAATAATAAGTCAATACGACAAAGAGATAAAAGACTTTGTCTTCGGAGAAACATTTCAAAATCTAAATTTTTACAGAACAAAATACTATAGTAGCTCAAAAGCAAAAAAACTTTGCAGTTTGATCTATGAAAAACTAAACAATAAACTAAAATCTACCTAATTTAATATGACTACATCAATTAACAGTTCGATATTCCAGAGCATCAAGAATGCTCTTGCTCAAGACAATAACAGCACTGGTCTTAATGATATCATTAAGACTGAGCCTGGTAACACTTACACCGTAAGACTTCTTCCTTTTACTAAGGACCCTAAGAAGACGTTTTTTCATTTTTATACCCATGGTTGGGTCAGCTTTTCTAGCGGACAGTATGTATCTGCTCTAAGTTTGCAGACCTTTAACGAGAGAGACCCTATCGCTGAAGAAAGATACCGCGTTCTTCGTACCGGCACTGAAGCTGAAAAAGAAAAGGCTAAGGCTATCGGTCGTAGTGAGAAGTGGCTTGTAAACGTTTATGTTGTAAACGATCCAGTTACTCCGGAAAATAACGGTAAGGTAAAGATTCTCCGTTACGGTAAGCAACTCCAGAAGATTATCTCTGATGCAATCGACGGTGAAGAGGCAGAAGATTTTGGTCCTCGTATCTTTGATTTGAGTCCGAACGGAGTCAATCTTAAGATTAAGGTTGAAAAGCAGGGTGATTATCCAAGCTACGTTTCGTCGAAGTTTTCTATGCCTACAGCTATTCCAGAGATGGATGATACGAAGGCAAAGAAGATTTATGATAGCGTTCATGAGCTTGATAAGGTCTTTACCGTAAAGAGCTCTGATGAACTTCGTAAAATGCTTACAGAGCATTTTTACTGCAAGGTTGAGGATGAAGTAGCTGAAGCTGCTCCTGCTCCTGCACCTGCTCCGCAGAAAGTTCAAAAGCCAAAGCCAGCAAGTACTGCAAACGCTACATTGTCTAATAATGACGATGAGATTAAAAGCTTGCTAGATCAAATTGATCTGGATAACACTTAATGGAAAAGGATCACAGAGATTTATTAATTAGCCTAATGGGGGCCACATATGCTGGCTTAAAGAATCTGGATGACTCGATTATCGGGTCATCCAGTACCCTCGTTAAAAGAAGTGATGAAGTAAAAAAAGAACTAGGTAATGTATTGCGTGGAGCTCCAGCAGTTAAGCCAGATGTACCCATTTTAAATGCTATTAACATCCCTCAGGTGCCGTTTCAGCAACCTATAGTAAATATCCCTTATACCCCTCCCCCTGAACAACCCGTCCAAAACGATGGTCAGCTAGAATTAGATTTTAACAAAAAGACAAGATACGAAGACATTATTGCTGAAGTAGAAAAGGTTAATGCAAGAATTACAAAAATTGAAGAGAAGTTAGATAAGATCTTAAAAATTATTTCAGAACCCAAAAAAAAAGATACTGGTTTAACCGTATAACGTCTTTTATAATAAGAGATGAAATTAAAGATAGCAAGTAAGAAAGATTTTATTGCTAATATTTTAGGACCTATTTCTAATCTCAATGATAAGGTAGTACTAAAAGTCGAAAAGGATAAAATTAGTAGTTTAACTGCATCGACAGATGCTACCTTGGTATTGTATTCTGAGACTGACTCTGAATGCGAAGGAGATAAAAGTATTAATATCCCTGATATTAAGAAGCTAGTAAGAGTACTTGAATGCGTTGAAGGAGATGCTTTAGAATTAGATGTAAATTCTAACAATATAAAGTACGCTGGCGATAACTTTAAGTTTACTTTTCATTTGCTTGAAGAAGGTATTATTAAAGTACCTTCCATTAACGTAAAGAAGATAAATGATCTTAAGTTTGACACCATGTTTAAAGTTAACGAGCAAAAGCTATCATCATTGTTTAAAGGCGCATCTTTCACCACTGAAACAAATAAGCTATACGTATTTTTTGAGAACAATAAAGTTTACGGTGAGTTAGGTGATAAGAGCAGACATAATTCAGATAACTTTCAATGCGTTCTTAGTGATGAATTTACTGGCACTGCATTAACCAAGACACTGCCGATCAATTTTGAAACTTTTAGACTTATTAATTTTAATAAGTGTCAAAATATTGAATTTGCAGTAAATCTTACGTTAGGGGTACTTAAAATAGTACTTTTGAGAGATAAAACTAAACTAACGTATATTGTTTCTGCATTGATTAATTAAAAAACTTTTTTATATATGAATATGCGTCAAGATTTTAAAGTTACTCTTAGAGAAAAGAAAACGAATAATAAAATTAAAACTGCTGGGTACTTTATTAAAAGACTTAAAGATTGTGGTTTTGTAGTATTCAAAATTTTTAATGCTTATAGTGAAACCGATCCGAGAAGGTGGACAGTTTTAGTCGATCCTGGAGTATCTTCAGTATACATCACCTGTTTTACAAACAAAAATGAAGTTAATGAAGTTTTGTTTGAAATTGATGATGGAGGAAATAAATTCCAAAAAGGTACCTATTTAAAGACTGAAAGTATTGAAATTGTCGTTTCAACTTTAATTGAAAAAGGCATTAATAATGATGCAAAGAAAAACCCATTCAGTTCACTTAAATAACTACATGGCTAGTGATGAACCAAAAGATGAGAGCTTGTCTAAAAAGAAAGCAAAAAAAGCTGAACCGGGTAAAGTTTCAAATCAATCTGAACTAGATCCTGCTATTGCAAAAGTTATTAGAGATGCAATGCTAGTTAGACTGGCAAGAAGTAACGAAAAGAAAGAACAGATAAATGAAATTGAAGCAATGTATGTCACCTGTCAAGAATTTTTAAAAAGCTTTATAATTCTAGGATACGACTTAAATGGGCAACCAATACCGCCTCTTATTCATGCAAATAATCAGCAAGAAGCAGACTCACTTGGATCTTACTTAAGTAAATTTATACATCATAATATAAAAGAAATCGACCCATCATCAGAATGAAAACTAAATTGATCGCAGTAACCCAGCCGTTTGTTCCAATGGTCCCTGAAGGTTTTAGAAACCCTCACCCAGGTAACGGACATTTTAATATGACCCCGGAGCAATTTATAGTGTATATTGCTCGAGTAAGCAATCCATCTAATCAGATGAATGTTGAAACAGGTGATAAGCTTATTCGCTATCTTATTAAACACAAACATTGGAGCCCTTTTGAGCATGTAAGTTGCACTTTCCAGATTTGGACGTCTAGAGCTATTGCTGCTCAGATTTTGCGCCACAGATCATTCACGTTTCAAGAGTTTAGCCAGAGATATGCTACAGCTACAAAACTTGAAGATACGGAGTGGAGATTGCAAGGTAAAACAAACAGACAAGTTGGCGATGAACCTGTTACTCTATCAACAGATCTTCAAGAGTTAGTTAAAGTAGCTCAAGAAACATCATTAGCTGCTTATAATGCACTAATTGAAAAGGGAGTAGCAAAAGAATGTGCTAGAATGATACTTCCTCTTAATACTCAGACATCAATTTACATGTCGGGTACCCTTCGTAGCTGGATTCATTATTTGGATTTGCGTTGCGCTGAAGGCACTCAAAAGGAACATAGAGAAATAGCAATTGAAATAAAGCAATCATTAGCTAGTATGTTTCCAGAAACGTTTAAAGCACTAGAACCACAGGTATCCTAATGGTTTCCTATGAATTTCAATGGTAAATTAGAATTCATTACCAATCTTATAAAGAATAAGAAAACCGTTCCAAAATCTAAAGAAGTATATGCTGTAGGGACTGGTACTTACGTCGGTGAAATGTTAGTTTACTGTAAGAAAGATAAAGAAAACTATTGTTTCCTATCTATACCTAAAAACATCAATAGGAAAATACCTATTGATAAGTTTGATTTTGGGATTGAACATAAGATAATGGAATTTGTAAGGAAACTACCGTCTAATGTTTATAACATTTGCTATAAACAGTTTGAATACAACGAAAAACATACTAAATAATAATATGTTTTTAGAACCTAAAAAGATAAGATCTCCTTACACTGGAGAAACAGTAATGCCTAACATTACTACCCACACCTACGATGGTAAGACCTATGAACAAGTTAGTTATAATGATCCGGTAACAGGTAATCTTATTAAGAAAGGGATTGTCAGTATTAAGGACGCTCAAACTGGTCAAGTAATTCAGGATTACACGAATAACAACATTAATTCGATTCAAAACCTGACTTACAGAACTTAAAGGTGGTTTTTTAAGGAACTCACATACAATAAGATGTGATTCCTGTACCAGAAGAGTATGTGGTTCAAACTTTCTATAGGTATGTAAGTTTTCCACATCATAATAAGCATAATAACGTTTATAATGGTAGTTGCCCCTTTTGTAATGAGGGTAAAAGTTACGGTAAGAAGACTCGCTTCTTTTATCTACCTAAAAAAGAGCTATGCTACTGTCATAACTGTGGATACAGTAGAAAATCCTTTAATTTCGTTTTAGATGTAACTAAAAAACCGTTTAACGAAATTATCAATGAAATTAAACAAGGGGACTACTCTAATGTTCCTTTAAAAGATGAAGATATAGAGATAAAGGTAGTTAGTAAGACGCTACCAGATGATTGCATTAATTTAAGAGATGAATTGCAGTTAAATTTTTATAAGGATAACGAAATAGTTAAAACTTGTTTGGAGTTCATTAAGTCGAGAAGAATGGACACGGCTATTAATAAGCCTATCAGTTTTTATATCTCTTTATCCGATCCTGTTCATCGTAATAGATTGGTTTTACCTTTCTATGACTCAGAAGGAGATATAATTTTCTATCAAACTAGAACTATTCTTAAAAAAGATAATTACAATAAGCCGAAGTACCTTAGTAAAGTAGGGTCAGAAAAAAGCTTATACGGTATTCACAATTTAGATTTGTTTCACGATACTGTTTATATCTTTGAAGGACCTATAGATTCGTATTTTATTAAAAACGGGTTAGCTATTTGTGGTATTCAAGAAGAGAGTGAAAAGACGTTGAACGAACTACAAACAAAGCAGATGAGTCAGCTTACTAGTTTTAAGAAAACCTGGTGCCTTGATAACCAATGGAATGATGATGCGTCATTAAAGAAGAGTGTATTGTTAGTAGATAAAGGAGAAAGAGTGTTTATATGGCCGGAGCAATTTAGAGCATATAAAGATCTTAACGAGATCTGCGTTAAATTTAATAAAGACAGTATTAACCCGGAATTGGTTAATAAAAACACACATTCCGGGTTAAAGGCAAAGATTTTACTTACAAATATTAAGAATAAGCGTAATGGTTAGGTATACTTATACTTCGGATCATTAGCTGTCGCTAGATACCCTTTCAACATTTGGCTTAATGATGCAATTTCAACAGAAACACGTGCAATTTTCTTAGTTTCAGATGTACTAATCTTGTCAAATAATGTGTCTGGTTCAGCAGAATTTAATCTTGACTGCATACTTTCAGGGCCCGTACCGTTTAAATACTCTGCAACTCTATCTAACTCAGTTACCCAAGTCTTTAGTTCTTCATACATCTTTTTCTGGATACCACTCATCGATGGAGTTAATTCAGCTCCTGGTTCAACAGGTTTAACATCATACTGAGCAGGGTCTGTACCCTTATCTAAAGTCATTTCCATTGCTTCCTTATCTGTAATTTCGTCTTTTTCAGAAAGTATTCTTTTAAATCTGTTGCCGTAGTTACTCATATGTATTATTTATTACTTTTCTATAAATATTTAATATGAAAAAGCTGATTTCCGAAGATAGCACAACTTTTAATGTTCAAAGACAGCAATCTGGTAATACAGCTCGTCAAGACAGTAAAGGAGAAACAGCTCCGCAAGCTAATCAAGTAAAAGACTTCATTAATGCTAATAAAAATGATGATAATTCTAAAGCACCGGTTCTAAAACCATACCCTCTCAATTTAGCAGAAGAAGTAATTTCAGATATGTTCATTTCAGTTTCTAATTTACGACTGATGTTAGAAAATGCTGCAGCTAATCCTGCTCTAAAGAAACAATACATGCAAAATTTAAGTATTATAAATGAAAAAGGTGCAGTTATTCATAAAGCTATACTTGATATCTATAAGGAACTAGATAAAATCGTATAATGTTAAGTAAAGTTATAATTTCTTTAGCAATTACTACGTTAGTTAGTATTTTAGCAGGCCTTTTAGTCATATCTAAATTTTGGATCGTTTTTTCATTAGTTTTTATACTCCAAGTACTGTTTTTTTATTTTTTCAATACAATTTATGAAAATAGGCTGATTGCAAAAGCTCAACAACTTAAAATCCAACAATTTAGAGAGGAAAATAAGAACGTTGTAACGCTACAATGCCCGTGCGCTGAAAAAATTAAACAGGATGTAGATATTAGATTTGATAAAGATATTGTTTATGAATGTGCTTCATGTAAGAAGAATATTAAAGCTATCCCCGACGTTAAAACCATCTTAACCACAGAACCAATATATAGAAATGAGTGAGTTACAAAATATAACAAAGGAAGTACCTCCTACTTCATTTTTTTCTCCAAAACTATCACCTACCAAACCTATTGAGGAAGTATACAGTGATTTAATATCTATTTTGAATTTAAATGTTGACGAAACAATAAAGTTTAAAGAAGGGGTATCGTTAGAGAAACTTAAACAGACACCTACCCTAAAAATTTTACTTGAAACTATTATTGTTATACTTGATAATAGTCAAAAAAATTTAATAGGTGATAAAAACGATGATGCTTTGTATTTGCAGAATAAAAAAATAGTAAGAGAAACTGCTTTTAACTTGTTTCAATTACTATCTAATTACAATTACGATGACCGTCAAACGAAATCGGCTTTAACAGGAAAGTTGATACAATCACTTTATGGAAGTAAATGAAGTAAACGAAGTCGTTGAGAAGGAAATTGACTATAAGGATGTAAATTTTTTGGCAAGATTTGCTTGCTTGTATGAAGGAGTAAATATTGCATGCGATAAGGCTGAACAGTTGGGTATTGATCCTGATAAAAGTACATCGTGGATTAAACCTCTAGCTTTTCAAAAGTATATCAAAGATAGAGAGCGAGATATGAAGTACCAAATTGAACATTGGAACAAAAATAAAAAGTGTGCTATTTCTGAGGAAAATCTTTAAACTCTCTTTTTGAATTAGGTAATGTATGTTCAAACCAATCATCATCTAATGACGATAAAGATGGTGTTAAGGTTGGGGTAGGTAAAATAATATTTTGTTGTTGCATATCAGCCGGAGGTGTTATTGCCTCCGGCTTTTTTTTTCTACTTTTAATAATTTGATTAAAACAGAGAAGTAAGGTTACAGCTAACGGGTCAAATACTAATATAATTGATAAAATAAACCAACTTACAGTCTTATCTAACTCTAAATTAAAATTTTTTGAAATAAACTTAAAAGTACCTACGTCAGTATTATTAATCTGTGTTGAAATTTCTTTTATCGTTTCATTAAGTTTGATTATCTCTTCATCATTTATTTTTATTTGTTTCTTGTTTTCTTCTACCGCATCTTCAGCTTTCGTATTTTCAGATTCTAAAAATAAATCGTTTTGTTTTTGATTTTCTGTTATTGCTATTTTTGCATTTTCTATTTCTCTTTCTATTGCTTTGATATTTGCATTGTAATTAGTAATTTTTTCATTTAATTTTGCTTCTATATCAGCAATTTTTTTATTGTAACTTTGTCTTAAAGTTTCGACATTATTCTGAATGCTTTTTATTTCCTTATCTATAGCCTCTCTTTCCGTCTTTTGCGACTCTTTTACTAATCTTGCTTTTTCTAAACCATTTTGTTTAAACAGCCCTCCTGTACCCTGGTCTAACCATGTCTGCACTTCTTTATCAAGAATAGATAATCTATTATTAAATGTAGGTATTTGATTAAGTTCTTTAGTTACTTGTTCATCTAAAATAGTCTTAGCATTACTCTGTTGGTTTAAAGAATTTTGATTTTCTTTTTCTATGGTAAGTAATAATTCTTTAATTCTTAATTCTTTCTGAGAAATAATTTGTAACTGTTGGGAAGCAAAGTCATTTCTATTTTTTTGAGAATCATCTACTCTCTTGGTAGATACTTTTGCTTCTTCTAATTTTTTATTGGTATCTTTTAATACTGTAATTCTATTTTCTAAAACTGTTTTGTTTTCGGTTAATGAATTAATTTTTATAGACGTTGCATTATACCCATTACTTAAGTAACCGTAAATACCTACTGATGTTATAGCAGATAAAGCAATACTAGCTAATAAAAGGTAAGTTTTTAATAATAGACTTAAATCTTGCCACATCTGTTTGAGAACAGTAACGGTAATTAGTTTACCAATTTCTAAAGCTGTACCCATTACTATAATTGATATTCCGGAACCAACAAACAGCATGGACAAGCCTATGACACTAAAATATGCTGCGACCCCTGCAATTGCTAATGATGTTAATAATATTATAATTGCTAAAAATAGCATTACAATATTTATTAATATGAACCGTAAACGTCTGTATTGTTATTCTTTGGCATATCAAACACATCTTTAGCACTTACCTCGTTAATAGATTTTAACGGGTACTGTTCATCATATTTCTTAGGTGCAGATGTAGGTGATGAACCCCCAGATAATACACCGCTAAATGAATTGTCAAATACTTGACTATCTTTTTTCTCATCTTCTAACATAGGAGATTTCATACCAGGCTCAAAACTATATTCGAATCTCTTACCCTTAACTATCCAAACATAGTGACCACCTAGTGGGTTAGTTCTTGATATGTCCTGGTCCAGCACTTCCGTAACTTCATACTGTTTAGGTCCTCTACCCCCAACACGGCCTTTACCATATTCAGTTAAAGCAAATACGTCACCGGACTTAGGCTGAACCTGATTAAATTGTAGTTCGTATATATTAGGAGTTTCAGTACGGAACCTTACATCGTCGCAGTCTTTCTGTTGTTCTGATATTAAGTTAGAATCTACTCCCTGCTCTGCTCTAATATACTCTGTACCTATATCGTAAAATGCATCATAGAAAGCAGAGATGTGGAAGTATATAGTAATTTCATCATCTGCTTGAAATCCAAACTTACTAAGAGTATTAGCGTTTTCAGCTAACTCAACAACAGCAGTAAATTCTTTACCTGGGCTAAATTTACGAGTTGGATCTTCTCCATAGAAATTATCAGCACTTAAAGTATTATAACCATTAACATAGTAAGTGATAGTCTGGCCATACTGTGCAATTTGTTCTCTAAAATAGTTACTATATAGATACTCTTCATTTTGCATGGTATCTTTATCAAGATATCGTATGCAAGTCTGATCACTATCCACTATTCCTGGATAGCATTTATCAAATTGAGTGACTTTGCAGGGATCGGTAGCCATTTTAATTTAATTTCTTTTCTACATACCATTTACCATCTCTAGCATCTTGGTAAAAACTGATACCAGTTCTTTCTAAAGTTTTCATTTCATTTTTCATAGGCATTCTACCTTTTAAAAAGGTATCAACTATGTACTTTATATCACGGTTATCACAAACAAACTTACCTGGTTGCTTTTTTAATGTTTCAATTTTTTTATTGAGTGTGTTATCTGCTTTATATTTTGCTGGAACAACATTTAAATGTTTTTTTTCCAGATCTGTTCCTCCTAAAATAGGTTTACGATGTCTTTTATTAACACCTAATTTAAAAAAGTCTTTAAATGGGTCCACGTTTATATTTATTAAAAAAAGAAAGCCTGCATTGCTGCAGGCTTTAATTTATCTACTTTTTTTATCTGTTATTAGGAAATGCCGAAAGCTTCAGCACCAGCCTTTAACTTGCTCTTTACGACGTTACTACCACTACTTACCTTTGTCATGCTATGACCGTGTGAATCTGGTAAGTCACTTCCTGCGTCAACTGGAGCTGTAATCTTTGAATCTGCTTTACCCTTTCCAGCTAACTTTGCTGTCTTGTCCCCGACCTTATTGCTACCACTACTTACCTTTGTTAACCCTAATCCATGGGAATCAGCTAAATCACTGCCTGCATCTACTGCTGCAGAACCTTCTGTTGCCATATCTTTATCATCTTCTTCTTCTGCATCTTCTTCTTTATCATGCTTTTTCTTCATCTTTTCTTCTGCATCTTCTTCACTTCCCATGTCGTCATCTGATACTGAAGTTTCGGCTTCCATATCAACTTCGCCTTCACCCATTCCTTCACCGTCAATCTGAGCTAAAATGGCTCTTAGAGCGTCTACATGCTCAGGAGATAAAGTTACTGTGATTTCACCACCAACTTCATCGCCACCCATGTCTTCTGCCTCAGTGTCAACACCGAGTGCATCAAGATCTTGAACATCGTCACTGCCCATTACTTCTTCGAAAAGTTTATCAAAAGTAGATTTCATATTATTATTTATTATCGTTTTTGTTGTTTTTTCCATATTTGTGTCAAATTTTTCTACCGACACGTTTAATTGAGCAACGTACGGTCTTTCTTTTAACTCTTTATCAGACATAGTCTTTAGATCTGATATTTTTCTATTAAATGCTGGCCCGTTAAAGTTATCTACCCCATCTGGCCCGGTTTTCTTTGGTTCAGCTACTGTTCTGGCCTTCATATCATTTAAATTTTTAGCACCTGGCCCTTGTTTTGACATTTTAGGTAATTTCTTTTCAGAAATTATTTGCTTGGAATACAAGTCCCATATATCTAATAGATTCTTTGCTCGTGACATGTAAATATTTATGTCGCCTGTGATCAAAAACAAACAAAACTATTTAAATAACCCTAATCTACCAGGTGTCGATGCTCAATACGAGTATACTCCCGATAAGATTAAGGACATTAAAAAGTGCGCACAAAATATACTCTATTTTGCAGAAAACTTTTTTTATATAGTATCATTAGATGAGGGAAAGCAAACTATCGATTTGCATTTATGTCAAAAACGTGTTTTAAGAAAAATGCGTGATAATCGCTTCTTTATATTATTAGCTAGTAGACAAATAGGTAAAACAACACTAATGACAATTTATGCTTTATGGGTTGCTTGTTTTCAACAAGACCAATCTATATTAATAGTAGCAAATAAAGAAGGTACCGCCATAGAAATATTCAGAAGAATTCGTTTAGCATATGAAGAACTACCTAATTGGTTAAAACCAGGCGTAAAAGAATATGGTAAAACGTCTATGAGCTTAGCAAATGGTTGTAGAATTGGTATATCAACTACAACAGGCACCGCTGCAAGAGGTCAATCTATAAATGTATTGATTTTGGACGAATTAGCATTTATCGAACCTCATTTAGTTGAAGAATTCTGGAAATCAGTTTATCCTATCGTATCATCATCTAAAAAATCTAAAATTTTTATTGCTTCTACCGCTAACGGAACAGGTAATTTATTTCATAGTCTATTTACTGGAGCAGAAAATAATAAAAACGGGTGGGCGTGTGATAAAATTTTATGGAATGAAATTCCCGGTAGAGATGATAGATGGAAGCAACAAACTATAGCTACAATTGGTAGTTTGGATGCTTTTAATCAAGAATTTAATTGCGAATTTTTAGATTCAGGTGAAAGTTCGGTATCAGATGAACTTTTTGAAAGACTTACAGTCTATATAAAAGACCCCACATTTATAATGGATAATGGTCATTATCTGATTTGGGATGAACCAAAAGATGATAGAATTTATATTGCAGGGGTAGATGTTAGTGAAGGTATTGACAAAGATGCTTCAGTTATACAAATTTTAGATATAACAGACCTTACTTCAATAAAACAAGTTGCATGTTATCATAATAATGGAATATCTCCTGTAAATTTTACCACCAAATTAAATGAAATATTAACTCAATGGGGTAAACCTTTAGTTTCTATAGAACGTAATAACTGCGGTGCACAAGTCGTAGATAATTTAAGACATATACATGGATATGATAATATAGTCTCTTGGGGTGCAGCAATATCTGGAAGAACTAAAGATCAGCTCGGTATTATAGTTCATACTAATACTAAATTCATAGGTATTACTAATATGAGGTATTGGGTTAATCAGTTAGAAGTGGTGCAGGTAAGAGATATCAATCTTTTAAAAGAATTTAAAAATTTCGTACGTTATCCTAATGGTACTTGGGCAGCTAAAAAAGGAGCAGGTTATCATGATGACAGAGTTATGAGTTTTATATGGAGTTTAATAGTTTTAGATAAAGTGCTTGTAGATAAACACTTTGAAGTAATACAATTTGACACAAATAATAGACCTCTAATTCTTAAGCAATTAGATTTCGGTATTAAATATTTTACTAATGCAAGTTCCATGTTTAACGAAAAAGACGGTAATGGATCTGCGTTACCTGTGTTCATTGGCGATAAACAACAAGATTTTAGTGACTATGAAAGCTTATTAAAGCAAGGATTTACTCCGTTACAATGATAGACACTATTACACAGTCCCAACTCAATAAAAGTAGATTAGATAAGTTTTTACTTGTTATAGATTTACCACCTATAATGCAAAATATTGTAACAAAAAGCCTTCCATCACCCGCTCCTTTTAAAAGAACGGGTACATTAGTTAATAAAAATAATTTACAGTTTTCTGTTTACGGTTCAGTAATACCAACAGTGCAAGTACCAGACGTTGCAGCTGATTTTTCAGGCGGTACCTACAAACTTTCATCTAACAGTAGACCTAGATACGAAAATATTTCAGTAAATTTTACAATTGATAACAAATTTAATAATTACTGGGTAATTTATAAATGGTTAGATATTTTAAGTGGTGATACTGAAGTAGTTTATAACCCAGATGATATTTTACCATCTGAACCCGACTCGACAAAGTTACCTACAAAACTTCAACCGCAGTCCTATCAAACTAATTTTACTCTTTACGGTAAAGATGAGTTTGATACAAATGTTATAAAGTTTACATATACAAAAGCTTTTCCAGTATCATTAGGTAGCTTTACATATAACTACAGAGATCCTAGTGAGCTAGAAACTACTTTTGAGTTTGCTTTTTCTCAATTTTACGCTGAATTGATATAAAAGTTGTCCGAGAAAATATAAATAATAGTATATGGCTCGCACAATTGAATCTCCAGGCGTACAGATTTCAGAAATTGATCTATCATTAAGACCGGTTGTACCAACAGGCACGAATATTCTTGTTGCAGGTTTTGCTCCGCAAGGGCCTACCGATGAAATAATTCAGGTTACTTCTCTATCAGAGTTTACAAATATTTACGGTGCTCCTCAGACCCCAGCAGAAAGATATTTTTACCACTCTGTAGCCCCTTTATTTAACACCCAAGCTAATGTCTATACATATAAGCTACCATATGGATCTAACAACGGAACAGGTTTTGGAGCTGATTACGGTGCATTAGTTTATCCATGCTCTGCAGTTGCTATCGATTATGCAAATAGACCTTCTGAATACGGTTTATTCTTAAACACATACAACGCTCAAGCCTCAGCAGTTTTATATGTTGTTGGTAAACCGACGCACTTCCAACTTACAGCTCAGCAATACGATGATATTTTACAGAATAGCGGAGGTTTCAGTTGGAAAAATATTCCAAAGTCAACATTCTCTACATTTAATGACTTAGGCAATGCTGGTATTATCGTTCTCAATAAAGGACAAACAACAGTTAATAATACCTTTGAAGGCTATTATGTAGGTATGATAGATAATTCGAATCTATCTCCAGCAAGTAATTTCGATACTGTATTAAATGTACAGTCCGTATCATTAAGTGCTTATAGAACGGTTAATTATACAGTTGTACCAACAACAAGATTAAACTTTGCACTATCATCTCTTTCTGATAACCAATCACCAAACGTTCTACAACCTGGTCAACAGGGTATCAGCGTATCTGAAGTACTTGAGAACGCAAGTCAATTCAGTCTAGATAGTAGAGATTATGACGATGTACTTACTTTAGGGGTCTTCAAGTTAAAGCAATCAGTGTTCGCTCCTGATACAATTAAGCTTGATTACGTTTTCAGTGAAAAGTATATCGGTTCATTAGACTATTGGAGACAAATTAATACTCAGCAAGGTGGTCGCCCTGCAAGTTTCTTCCTAGAAACAAGAGAAGACACATCACCAAACGTAACCTTACTCGTTAATGAGTTTATCTCTCATAAAAATGGCCAAACATGGCTTAACGCATTGGGTGTTCCTTCAAACAAGGTGAGAATGGTTACAAAGAGTTATGCAACACCTGTAACTCTCTTACAGTCACAGCCTCAACAGTATGGATTGACCAATCCTACAACATCTGCAACACAGATTACATTGCTCTCAGGAGCTTTAGGAACATGTTTTAACGGATTTGGCCCTGTAGATTCATTATTTACAATTGGTACATTCTCTAATACAAACGCAAAGACAAAAGACTTAGGATCTATTCCTTTAAAGCTTGACAGAATGTTTGATATTGCAGAAAACACTGAAGTATACAATGTTGACATTTCTATTGACGCTGGCATTTCAACAATATTTGCCGTAAGTCAATATCTCGATGCAACTCCAGCTTATAGCACATCTCCAGTAAAGTATTTTGATGATACAATTTACGTAACTGCTGTAACTGGTCTTTATACAACCAATCCAGAAAATATTACGCAGGAAGGTCAGACATTCTTAAACAACTATGCAAGTATCTTTAATAGATATTCAAATTTTGCAGGTTTGAGAAGAAAAGATCATTTGTTTATTGGAGATCTTCCAAGAAATATTTTCGTACAAGGTCAAAACTTCTTACCTTTACAAGATCCTAATAACAACTTCTCATTAAACGTTTACAGCCCAATTAAAAATGTGGTTGCACCGTTTAACACAAGTTACTCAACAGTTTACGGGAACTGGGTCAAAGTATTTGATACAGTTTTAGATGACTACTGCTGGGTACCTTTCTCAGGTTTTGCAGCAACTGCAATGGCTAATACAGATGCTCTATTCCAACCATGGTTTGCACCTGCTGGCTTCATTAGAGGGAACGTACCAGGAGTCGTCCAGTTGGCATTGTCACCAAAACAGAAACAACGTGATCAATTGTATAAGATATCAGTAAATCCAGTAACATTCTTCCCTGGAGAAGGTTACGTGATTTACGGTCAGAAAACCCTATTGAAACAACCAAGTGCATTTGATAGAATTAATGTAAGACGTCTATTCTTAAATCTTGAAAAAGCTACAGCAAGTACGGTTAAGTTTTTCGTATTTGAACCTAATACACTTCTAACAAGAACAAGAGTTATTAATACATTAACTCCTATTTTTGAAAATGCGAAGAATACAGAAGGTTTATACGATTACTTGATTGTATGCGATGAGCGTAATAACACCCCAAATGTTATTGATGCAAATGAGCTCGTAGTTGATATATACTTGAAGCCAGTTAGAACAGCAGAGTTTATCTTAGTAAACTTCTACGCTACCCGCACTGGAGCTAACTTCCAAGAACTAGTAGGATAATATGACAAAAGGTCAAACAATAATATACGCAACATCATTTGATGCTAATGAACGCACTGGGGTTATCCAAGAGGTAACCTCAGTTGGCTATCTAATTGATAATATTTGGTATAGTAAAAAGGATATCAAAGTAAAAAATATTCTTTTAGATAACAGAACGGTTATATCCAACAAGCAACTTATACTTGGATAATTAAATAAATTTATGGCTGACGTAAAACAAACAATCGCAGATTTTTACACACAAGCACAGACAAGAGACTTTGCTCGTTCAAATCTATTCAGAGTACTTAACATTAATTTTGGTGATGGTAGTACTCAAATAATTGGTGAAAACGATTTAGTGTATGCTAGAACAGCTAGTTTGCCTGCTAAAGCTATTACTAACGTACCAGCCCCTTATATGGGTCTAACGTTTAACGTACCTGGTGTTGCTACATACCCTGGTAGTGACGGTTATGTTATTAATTTTTATGCTGATGCAGCTCAACAATTAAGAGAGAAGTTCTTAACAGTGGTTAATGATACGTTTAATGACGCTACAAGTACTGGTAATTACTTCACTCCAAAGCAGTCAGCTGTCATTGACTTGGTACAACTTGATAAGCAACTTAATAAAATTGCTCAGTATCAGCTTGTAGGTGTAAGTATTAGAAACGTTGCTGCTCTTGCTTATGATATGACCTCAACAGGTGATATTCAAAATTTTGACGTAACGCTTGCTTATCACTATTGGAGAAAAACAGGTTAATAACCAGTTATAATTAATTAATGCCATGCGGAAACGCATGGCATTTTTTATGATTAAATATTTGTATGCCTAGTATATTAAATGCTGTAGGTAATGCAACAGCTGGTTTAGCAACTTTAGGAGGTCTTACTAGACCAGGCGGATTAGCTGCACCTAGTGTTATAGTTTCAAATATAGCCGTACCTGGAATACCTTTAATCAGTTTTAGAGATTACTTTTTAACGACAATGGAGTCATGGGTAACTGCCATTCCATTACGTACGCAGTTTATTGCACTATTTGATGTTTTTCCTCCTCTACTAAATTCATCAGTCATAAAGACTCTTGAAGGTAATATTGGGTTTAATATAGATCCAGCTAAAACAGCATTAGTTAACTACCCGCTTCAAGGAGTAGTAGGTTGCATATTTTTAGATGGTGCAAATATACCAGATGATTTGCTAAACGCTACAAACGCTCCTATAGAAAACAATAGAGGATTTATACCCGGAACTATACTAGGGGATAGAGATGCATTTTCTGGAAGACCTTTAACTTTACAATTTAGAGAAACCAACACATCATTTGTAGATATGATAATGAGACCATGGGTAATATTAGCAGCCCATAGAGGATACATAGCTACCGAAAACCCTGCAGATAGTATTAAATGTAATATTACTATACTACAGTTTTCCAGAACATATCAGAACATATCTCAAATACCCCGTAAAGTATGGAACTTTTACAACTGTGTTCCAACTTCTGTATCAACTAGAAACCTTAGTTATGATACCGAGACAGTTGAAAAATATGATGTTCCTTTTATTTACGATAAATACAATGTCGATGCTAATTTATACATACCATTGCCAGATATTATATCTAAAATAGGTAAAGGCAGTATACCTAGAATCTCACCTCTACAAAGATGATATCAAATTATCAAAATTTTAATATTAATAATAAAGATGTTAAAATAAGAGAAATATCATTTTACGAATTTAAAAATCTTTGTAAAAAACTATATGCTTCCGATGCTAAAAATTATGGAGAAATTTTTGCTGAGCTATTTAACGAAACTATAAAAGGAGATAGTTTAAATTATATAGAAAAATTTTACGCACTATTACTATTAAGAAATTTTATACACGGCACTAATTTCAGTTTCACTTTAAACGGTATTCAAACTAATTTAAATATGAATACTATTTTAGAGAAAATTAATTTTGATAATAAAAATGTATTAGTTAAAGTTAATGAATATACTTTAGTTTTTGGCATACCAAATAATTTAGTTTACAACTCCATAGATACTCTTATAGTAGATAGTCTGTTAAAAGTTGTATTAAAAGATAAAGAAATTTATTGTAATAATTTTTCTTTTGAAGAAAGAAAAAAAATAATTGATGAAAGCAGTATACCTATTTTTGAAACATATAAAAATATTTTAGCTAATTTAGAAGATTTAAAAATAAATATTTTTAAAAATTTAGATATTCAATTAACTGATGGCACGTTAATAGATTTTTTAAAGAGTATATTTTTAGAAGATATACAAGTATTATACAAGTTTGAATTCTTTTGTATTAGAAGTTTGCATTTAAATGCTTCAGATTTTGAAAAATATACATACCCTGAACTCAAAATATTTTTAAGGCACTTAAGTGATGAAGCAAAGAAAAACACCCAGCAAGTTGAATGATATACTAAAGTAAGTAAATACCGTTATGAATAGTAATTTTAATGAAGTTTTGCAGGAAATTAATAGCAGTAAGTCTACTTTAACTTCTTATTCACCTTCACGCAAAGAAAATGTCGACATTTTACCTTTAACCTTATCACAACAGAAAAGTATTATTGAATCATCAGCTGATTCAACTTTAGGAGCTTTGTTTTTTAACAATACTTTTTTTAAGATTTTTAAACAAAACATCAAAGGGGATATTACCAAATATGACACAATAGATAGAGTAAACTTTTCTTTACAGTTAAGAAGCCAACTTTCAAATACATACACTATTAATGATGTTAAGGTAAACTTGACTGATATCATACAGAGAAATAAAAGTATTAATTATGAATTGACAGAACAAAAAGTATCTTCAGATAATTTTACGTTTACTATTAAAAACCCTTCGCTAACGTTAGATGACAAAATTAATACCCTACTTTTAAACAGATACAAAAACGAAAATATTAACAGTACTAAAATGAAGACGTTAATTAGTGATATTTACGTTTATGAGATTTTAAAGTTTATACCTAAACTAAAAATAAACGATAAAGAAATTGATTTACATCAGGATATTACTAATGCTGCAACCATTATTGAAAGTATCGATGGTAATAGGTTTAATGATATAATGGTTTATATTAATAAAGTAAGAGATACTGAAAAGTTATTCACTGCAATACCTGGTACTAATTACAGTATTGATATAATACCTGGGTTTTTTATAGTTTAAGTAACTATACATATAGGTCATAAATATATGTATGGCCACTGGTAATGAAAGAAATTTAGCAGATGCATTAATGCTGCTTACTAAAGTTTCTATTGAGTTAGATAAAAAATTAACTAAAGTAGAAAAGGTACTTGGCTCTTTATCGAACGTAGGCTCTAATCAAAAGATTAAAACAGACAAAGTAATACCTGAAAATTATAATATAGAAAAGAAGCCAGAAGAAGTAGTAGAAAAACCTAAAGAAACAATTATAACATCTTTTGGCCGTGATGCTGAAAACTTTTTATCAAAATTATTAAAAGAAAGACAACCACCAGTACTTCCAGAAAAAGAAGATAAAGAAAAAGAATCGTCAAGTTTAAATTTTATAAAAAAATATTTACCACTTGGGTTAATGTCTCTTGGTTTGTTAGGTGGTTTAATGGAAAGTATAACAAAAGGTAAATTAAAAGACTTTTTTGAAAAACTACAAAAAGGAGATTTTGAAGGAGCTTTTGAATCAGCATACAAAGTCATTGAAAGTACTTTAAAACCTGTTGCATTCAGTTTACCAATTATTGGACCGGCACTGGCTATTTTAAGTGCAATAGACAATTTTAAAAATGGTGAAACGTATGATGCTGCTGTAGATATTTTATCTGCAATTATTGGGTTCTTACCCCTACCAATGTCATTAAAATCAGCTGTTATTGGGGTAGTAAGATATTTTGCAGAAGAATATAAGCAAAAAGCAGAAGAAGAAGGAGGAGCTCAATTAAATCCAGAAGGTGTCAATGTCTTAAATATAGGTGCTATTTTAGCTAAAGCTTCTGTAGTAATAGGTAACCAACTTTTTAAACTTTTTAAGTTTGGTTCAAAAAGAGTACCTATATTAGGATCTTTAATAAATTTTGCAGAAGGTGCAAATGCTATAAGAACTGCATCAAGTGCAAAAGAAATGGCATATGGTATAACCTCTATCGTTTCAGGTATTATTAATTTAGTACCCGGGTATGGTACTTTAATTTCTTTAGGTTTAGACATATTACAAGGTTTGATATTCGAATCAAATTATGAAGTTACCCCAGAAGGGGATATTAAAACAAAAGTAAACGTTAGAGAGTGGGCTACACCGATGTTTAAATTTATAAAAGATGCTTACCCTATTAAAAATTTAATAGAAATTAGTCAAGGTTTATATGAACTTAAAGAAGGAAATAATAAAGGAATATTACGTCTTTTCAAATGGTTGCCAGGAATAACGTTAAGTTCTGGACTAGGCGGGGGTATAGATTTACTCGTTACTTTACTAGAAAAAGGAGAAAAACCTTCAGAAAATCAAATAGTAACATCTGGGCAAACTAATAAAGAAACTGGTATTTTTGAAAAATTGGCTAAAGCGTTAAAATATGCTCTATATAGTAGCTTCATACAACTATTGCCAGGACCTGTACAGGCTTTAGCCTACAGCGTTTTGTTTAATGAAGAAGAACCTAAAAAACCTGACATAACTCAAATACAGAACCCAGTTGGTAAACCTGGTACATTTACTCCTTACAGATTTAAAAATAAATCAGATACAAAGCAAACAACTAATGAGTGGAGAGAGTTAATGGAATCGCAAAAAGCTGAAAGAGAAGAAGCAAGGGTTAGTAACAACGTTTCATCTGATTCAGAAAAGACCAAATTTTTAGAAGTATCTAATAATACACAAAATTCAATTTTTGAGTTAAACAATACTTTAGAAGATTTTGCTAAAAAGAATAATGTACTTGCAGCAGAGAATAATAATATTACTAAGTTCTTAGGTGAGAGAGAGTTAGAAATGCAATCAAAAACTCTTGAGTTAATGGATAGAATAAGAGTAATTTTAGAAAATCAAAAACCGCAAGCTACGAATAATAATGTAGTTAGCTTACCTCAATTTAACTATAGTGGATCTACTGGAGCTTCAACCAGTTTAAGACAAATACAAAACGCTCCAACGTACTAGTAATTAAATATATAAATGATTTTATGGACTTTAAATAGAACCAGTGATGACCAAGTATTACCTTTCTTGGTCAGATCGACAAGTTCGTTAAATCAAGAAGGAATTAATAGTTTGGGTACTGGGCTAACCCCTAGTAGAATTTATAGCAGTAATGATAGCATACAAGCTTTAGATCCTATTAACGTAGTTACTGATTTTGAATGGACTAAAAGCCCTAAAGATTCAAGAGGCAATACCCCTTCAATAACCTTAATTGAAAAAAGACTATTGATGAACAGTAATGTAGCTAATCTTGCTAATTCTGTATTAGCTAGTGCTGCAGGTATATCTAACCTTGTAGGTTACGGTAACATAGATCAGCAAGTTGAAGCTGGTACAGCAAGTTTAATAAAGTTTGGTGGTCAGGTAAAAAACTTAGCCACTCCTAACGGTAACGGAGTTACAAATCAAATTATTGATCAAAGTCAAAATAATAGTCTTTTAGTAAAAGCATTGCAAGGCAGAGTATCTGGCGATACGACAGCTGGTCAAGTTATAGGTAATAAATTAATAAATGTTGGTAAATACGCTTCAAGTTTTCAATTAGGTAACCCGGTTTTAAGACCTTATAACTTTTTATACGCAACTGAACTTACCGGGTTTATTTATTATTTACCTTATTTTTCTAATTCATATAACGAGAATGCTAACCAATTCGGCGCAGGGGAAAGTAACTTATTATCAGGGTTAACTGAAATTGCAAGCAATTTTGCATCTTTTGCATCTAACATTCAAGGATTCTTAAAACCGGGTACTTATATAGAAACAGCAAAACAGTTTAATATGGGTGATAGTGGCAGAACAATTAATATAAAATTCCCATTATTGAACACCGGCCAATTCAGTGATATTTTAAAAAATTGGCAATTAATTTTCGGACTAATTTATCAAAATAGACCAGGCAGAGTTACTAGATCTATTATAGATGTACCTGTTATATATGAAGTATACTCTCAAGGGGTAATTTATATGCCTTATGCATATATATCTTCTCTCAGTGTAAACTTTCTTGGTAGTAGAAGAACTATAAATTTAGAAGTACCTATAGGTTTTAATCCGGGAGAAAACTCTACTATAATGAACACTATAGTACCTGATGCTTATGAAGTTAATATCACTTTAAGAGGTCTAAATGAAGAAACTAGAAACTTTCTATTCACTAGTGTTACAAAAAGCCCAGTAACATCAATACCAACCGTGTAAGTTAATCTTTTTATATGCTTGGACAATATCAAAATTATATAGAAGAATTACCTAATTTAGAAATTTATAGGTATGAAAATATTTTTAAAGTATTTCAGACCAAAGAAGGTAACTTTTATTACTACAATATTATTAAAAATATTAAAGTGCCCAAGGATATAAGTAGTGATATATTTGATACAGCTATTTTACCTGCAGACATGCCTTTAACTACTTTAAGTTATAATGTATATGGTACAACATACTTATGGTGGTTAATATGCGCAGTAAATGAAATTCAAAACCCATTTAACCCAGAGAATGCGGGAAAGACTATTAAACTTATAAAAAAAGAATATTTAAAAACCGTTTTAAACGCAATTAAACAACAGCTACAATGAGAAATGTTGGAATTTTTTCTTACTCAAAAAACGATTACACTAAGTTTTTTTATACAATTAACAAAAAGAACTATCTATTTAGATTAACTTTTGTTAATGCTGATGGTATTTTTGTTGATATACAAAAAGATGCTGTAAAAGAACTTTTTCTTAATGATACTGTATATTCACCGTTTTTAAAGAGTTATATTATAGTTGAAAATAATGACGATGTAATTGAAAGATATGTTAGTGACCCATCTCTAAAAGAGTTTACTAATAGTTCGGTTGAGAGAGGTTATAGAACAAGAGGGGATGGTAGAGATCTAGTATTAATGACCATAATTCCTATTGAAGGAGGTATGAACCCTTACAACGAGCAGGGTAGGGATTATAATAGAGCATTTGGTTTACAATATGTTTTTTGTATTAGTAATGAGGAAGATATAATCACAAATACCGGTAAATCTAAAAAATATGATTTAATGGATTTTGATGAAGAAATATTAAGAGAGAAAAAAATATTCTTCTCTACCAGCCAGCTTGTAAAAGATTCTAATATAGCCTTTTTAACTGATGATGATAGAGAGGCAAAAACAGGAGATATGTTGAAGAGCATTCTTCAGCAAGGCCTAGACGAAAAAAACGTTGTTTACTCTACACTGTCTGGTAATAGTTTTGTAACACCATTTTTTGAAAGTGGTTCAAGTCAATTTTATTATTCCTCACCTAATAATAATACTGCTTTAGATGACTTAAATTATGTTTACGAATTACATGTTAGTAACAGTTCAGGTTTAGATTTTTCTATTTTACAGAAAGATCATTTTACCGGAGAATATACTTTAGAAAGTGCAAGTAGCATTTTTTCAAAATCCTATAATAAAACTTCTGACTCAGGTGGATTATACTTTTTAGAAAATTTATCTATAGCAGGAGCACAAGACCGTAGTAATATAGTAGAAAATGATTTAAAGAAACCTTTAAGAGCTTTAGAGTTCGGTGAAACTAGTGATGTAATATCAGTAAAGTTTTTTAATACTCCAGGTACTCAATACCAACAAGATGTTAGAAGTATATTAGTTCATAGTTATAATTTTGAGCAGAAAATGTTTTCAATTAACTGCGTCGATGGTGACTTAGAAAAGGTGAAAAAGGACTTTAATGAGTTATACGTCAATGTAATGAAAGGTAAAGATAACAGACCAACTCCTAATTTTATTATTAATAACACTCAAAGAACTAATAAGAACTTTGATAATGTATTTCTACCGTATGAAAATCACGGTGAAATACTAAAACTATCCTTAGGAAGAAATAAAATACTTCAAAACGTGCTTAAACTTAATTTAGGTGTTGAAATAACAGTCCAGGGAGGATTGCACCGTCAAGCAGGTAAGTTTATAAGTATAGATAGAAAAGGCAGTTATATAGACAACGACTTTGATAATAAATTCTTAGGTATATACTTTATTATTGATGTTGATCATATGTTTATTAATAATAATGAATATTATAATAAAATAATTGCTGTAAAGACTTATCATTTCACAGACTTAAAAATAACAGAAAATATTTCATGAGCAATAAAATTACATTATTATCTAATTACATTGGTATTGTTCAAAACACTAGTTTAGATTTTTATCTTAAAAGCACTAACCTGTTAGATACCTTAGAAAATTACTTAGCTGAAATAAATGAAAATATCAAATTCTCTAAAAGCTTAGTTACAACAAATGTTTTAAGTTCGTTTGGCGAATTATATAATAAACTTAATGAAACTGATTTTACAGTTCCTAATTATTCAATTAACGGAAGTGAAATAGAAGAATCCGGAGATAAAACTTTAAGTAATGAATTTAAATTATACTTTATAGAAAAGTACTTATCTCTAAGTAAAGAATATAGATTAAGAGTAGATTCATTAATAACAAATAACAAGTACTTTGTAGACTTTTCTGATGATATAGGTTATATAGCAGACACAAATTCTATATTAGATAATAATGTGTTACCCTACTTTGACGTTTTCAATCAACAGTATTTTTATTCTCAAAACGCTCCAAATACCATTTATAAGAAGATATCAAAAAACGAAAAATTAATGTTAAAGACTTTTAGTTTTTATTGTGATGCTTTATTAAAAATAAACCTTATAGGTTTACAAAATAGTACAGTAAATGTAAACACTGCTAGAACTGCACACGGACAAAACTTAATAACAGATATTCTTTACTATAATAGAGCGGTAGCAAACCAACAAAACTTTTTAGCAGAAATTCAAACTCTATTAGGAGAAATAAGTGAGTTTGTTTACTTTTTTAAAAATTTAAATTTAAGAGATAAAAATCCTGACAAAAAAGCAGTGCTAATGGAATATAATATTACCAATTTAGAAAACTTACTACTAAGAGTAGACTCATTAAAAAACAATATTAGTAAAATATCTCTATCAACTCAGCAAGTGTTAGCTGTTTAAAGCTTTTCTTCCTGTATTTCCACGTTAATAATTTTTGAATCATCTATGAGCTTCTTTAGAAGTTCTTCTCTATTCATCAAAAGTCTGCCTTGTATATCCGTTTCCTGTAATTGCTTTTTACTTTGAATATCCATTTCTTTTAACTTAAACTTTGCATCAATATTTTTATTACTAATCATTACTTTGTTTAATGTTTCTAAAGCAGCTGCAGATGAACTTATTAGGGTAGCCATTGCAGTTACATCTTCAGGTGTAGGAGACGATGTAATATACTGTTTTAGATCTTCTACAAACTCTACACTACCTTTAATCAACTGACTAGAGTACATTAAAAGGAACTTCTCTAAGTCTTCCTTAGAAAGTTCCTTTATTTCTTCTTTATTCAACTTTGTAGTTCCCTTTTGCTGTAGTTGTTCTATCAAATCATTAACTGCAGAATCTACATTTTGATCATCCATTTTTAATACTTATTAATTTAGGTATTGATTTAAAGATCTTATGTCATATTATTGCATATATGTTTCCTGTAGATATTAAATTCGTTTTAACTCATCCGAAAGCTAATCTTCCCAAGTATAATCACGGTGATCCATTTACTGGCGATACTGGTTTAGATGTAACTGCAGTAGAAGATACTGTTATTCCTGCTAAAGGATATAATGTTGTTCCTATTGGGCTTAAGCTAGCTTATATTACTCCAGGTTATTGGATTAAGATTGAAGGTCGTTCTGGAATCGGCTTTAAAAAGCATATTTTCCCTCATTTCGGCATTATTGATAATGGTTATAGAGGTGATATGGGGGTAAAGCTTTATAATTTTGGTACAGAAGATCAGCTCTTTAAAGCTGGCGATAAGGTTGCTCAGTTAGCTATATATCCTCTGATTCAAGCTAATGTTGAATGGGCTACTGGCGCTACTGAAACTGCTCGTGGTGATAAAGGATTTGGTTCTTCCGGTAATTAATATGTTCAACAACCTTTGGGTAGAAAAATACAGACCTAAGACTCTCGATGAGATGGTCTTATCTGAAGATAATAGAAAGTATTTTGCTTCATTGAAAGATGAAGTGGCTAATCTTCTATTAGTTGGAACTCCAGGTATCGGTAAAACAACAATTGCAAGACTTATCGTTACTGATATACTTAAATGCAATTATTACTATATTAATGCTTCTGATGAAAATGGTATTGATACTATTAGATACAAAGTAAGCGGGTTTTCTCAGACTAAAAGTATTGATGGTAAAATTAAAGTAGTTATACTTGACGAAGCAGATGGTATTACCATGGATGGCCAAAGAGCTCTCCGTAATATAATGGAAGAGTATAGTAAGTATACTCGTTTTATATTAACTGCTAACTATAAGCATAAGATCATACCTGCATTACAAAGTCGAACTCAAATGTTTGATTTAAACCCTGACATTCATTCTGTAATGTCTCGAGTAATGTATATCCTAAAACAGGAAAATGTAACCTTACCACCTAACGGTGCTGTAGGGTTAGTTAAATTAGTTAAAGAAAACTTTCCTGATATTAGAAAAACTATCAATGCAGTGCAAAAAAACTGTATCAATAACGTTTTTACTCTTAAAGAAAGTAATAATACCAATGATATAGTAAATAAAATTCATAACAGTATTATTTCTAATAAAACGCTCGAATTGAGAAAATTCTTAATTGAGAATGAAAGCGATTTTCAAGGAGACTACTCTAATCTACTCAAATCATATCTAAACTATATCTACAAGCTAGATATGAATGATGATAAAAAGAGACAAGCTATAATTTTAATTAGCGAGTATCTTTATAGAGACGTTTTTGTAATTGATAAAGAAATCAATTCTTTTGCTTGCCTATGTCAACTTACCTCAATTTTTAATGGTAGGTGATAAAGGAGAGTAGACTTTACTAAAGCCTTTTACTTCTGGTGAAGCTGCTCCTTTAGCAGTTACTGCAGGAATTTTTACGTTCTTGTTAAGAAGCTTTGTTTCGGTTCTACGTAAAGTAGAACCATCTTGAGACATTAATGTCTGAACATAAGGGTTATTAAGCACTTCTTCGTCTTCTTCTGGCGCAACTGGTTTGTGATTAATCTTTTCTTTCTTCTTAAAGCTATCAGGAACTTTAGCTAGATTAATGTAATCGTTGTCTACAGTTAAAAGATCAATAGGTACGGTAAATTTATTTTGTGAATCGTATCTACCGGGAGCAGTTTCTACTGCTATGTCTGCAGCAAATGCATTCCCTCTGTTCTGATCATTACCAGTAGCATGAGATGGAAACATTGGTTTTACCTCTACTACTCTAATATTTAAATCTGATTTTGCGATATTATCAATCATTCCTTTAATATCGTCTCCGAGAGATTTGTATGAATCTTTACTCTTGTAATTTTTTACAAACTTAACGATATCTCCCATTAACTTGCCGCCGTTAATACCTCTCACAAGATTTTCATCTATACGCTCAATACTTTCACTATAGGTTTTAATCTTCTGTTCTACTAAATTTAAAAACTTGTTCGGCATATTATTATTTATGCTATCTTTGTATATTTCTATTTTTAGTTTAAATAATAATAATGCCAAGCATTACATTAGATATTTTATCAAACGTAGGATCTAATAGAAATAACGCCAATGTTTTTTCTGATATAAAGTTAGATTTAATGCTTGATACTACACTCAGTAATCAGCTTTATAAACAGCAGCAAATTTTAGATATACAATCTGATAATAACCTCGGAGCTATTTATAACAGCATATCTAATATAATCACTACATCTCCTGGTCAAAAACCCTTAAATCCTAGTTTTGGTATTGGTTTTGGCAGCTTACTTTTTTTACCAGTATCACAACAGAGAGCTCTATCTATAGGTAATGCTATTCTACAGGCTCTACAAACATACGAACCAAGAATAGTAGTATTAAATGTAAATGTAGAACCAAAAGAAGAAGAAAACCAATACCTTGTAACTTTAAACATTAACGTACCGAGATTCAATGTACAACAAGTAAAGATTGTTGGTATATTAGATAAATCCGGTTTCTATTTTAACAATTAATATGGCTGACAATCTCACAGAATTTAACCTATCGAAAGACAGTTATGCAACGTTTGATGCATTAACTTTAAAACAATTAATAAGAGATAGACTTAACCAAGGAGGGGTCTTTACTGATCAAAATTTTGAAGGCAGTAACCTAAATGCTATCATAGATGTTGTCGCCCTTTCTTACCATTATTTGCTTTTTTATCTAAACAGTACAAGCAGTGAATCGATGTTTAGTGAAGCTACTATTTATGAAAACATGAATAGACTTGTAAAGCTTATAAACTATAAGCCTACAGGTTTTAAGACATCTTTACTATCATTTGAAACCATTGCTAATCAAAATTTAGCAGCTGGCATTTACACCATACCACGATATTCATTTTTTACTGTAAACGGAATAGTATATTCTTTTATTAAAGATGTTACTTTTAGTAAACAGACTAACTTAGAAGAAAGTTTACCTTCACTTTACGATGAAAATCTTTTATACCAAGGGCCTTATATTGAATATCCAGGTCAGATAGCAACTGGTGAAAATTTTGAAACCTTTACTATTATATCAAAAGACAACATAACGAACCAACCGGTTAATATTGACCAGGATAGTATTAACGTTTATGTTTATAATACTATAACCCAAAAGTACGTAGAATTTTTACCTACCAGTTCTTTATTTCTTGAAAATAGCACATCACCGAGATATGAATTAAGATATAATGAAAATGGATTTTATGAAATTAAGTTTGGAAACAATGTATTTGGCCAAAAATTAAATACAGGCGATACAGTATACATATACTACATTCAGAGTGATTCTGCAGCAGGTATTATTTCTGCTAATCAACTAAACGGAATATCTTTAAATTTTTATACTACTCCGCAATTTAATAGAATATCATTAGATGTTTTAAATAACTCTTTAAATTATTTAACTCCTACTGAAGCATCATATTTATCTTTTACTAACAACTTAGCCTCATCACCACCAAACCAACCTGAAACGGTAGATCAAATAAGAGCTAATGCTCCTAAGACCTTCTATAGTCAAAATAGACTTGTAACCTCTAATGATTTTAAGACTTTTATAAGTAAAAATTACGGTAGCGTAGTTTTAGATTCAAATGTTGTTAATAATTCTACTTATATCAATACTTTTATAAAATATTTTTATGATTTAGGAATAACAAGACCGAACGTAGACCCACGTTTTCTATTTAATGAAGTAAATTTTTCTCACGCCGGTCAAGACAATAACATATATTTGTTCATGGCTCCAAAAATTAAAACAGTAGATGATACAAATAAACAATACTTTTTACAAAACTCTCAAAAAAATACAATTTTATCTTCAATGCAAAATTTAAAAGCGTTGAATATGGAATTAGTGCCTCAAGATCCTATTTACCAAGCATTTACTCTAGGGTTAGCTAGCCCGGGTGAACAGTTAAATGAAGATATCTACAAATCTACATTTTTAGTTATAAGAAAAAGCTCTGACACTAGAAACGATATTAATACTATAAAAAATAATGTCAATTCTGTATTTCAAAGATATTTTGCACCAGAAAATTGTACATTAGGTCAACTTATTACCATAAATGATTTAACATCTCAAATTTTAAGTATAGATGGAGTATCAACATTTTTTATAAGAAGACTTTTATCTGATGGTACTACTATTAGTAATAATGGTTTAACTCTATTAGCTTTCAACCCTAATTATTCAAGTCTTGACATACAAATCATATCTGCTAACTTACAATTACCTTATTATAAATTCCCCTTCTTATATAATAAGAGCATTTTAAATAACATAATTGTAATTTAATAGAAATAGTAGTTTAAAATGGCCTGTTATTTTTATACATTAAGATCTGGGTTAAACGAAGATACAGGCCTGTATACAGTTTTTGCTCAGTATTTTAACTGTAATAATGTTTTTAGAGAAATAAATCAAACAAGCGCTACTACATTTGATGTAACTACAGAATGCGCAGTAGAAGGCACTTTAGCTCAGCAATATTCAAATACTATAGGTTCGCAATTATGCCCCGGGCCTATACAACCTCCTGCCGTGTCTTGGACAGTAGCTCCTCCAGGGACTGTAAATTCAGGGCAGAATTATAGTGTCGGTGCTCAAGCAATAACCTTTTTAGATTATACAGCAAGTTTAACTATATACTATCAGACAGTTAAAAATGGGGTACCTTTAACCGGTTATCTTCCTTTCGCTTTCGGTACTAGAACTGATAATACTTCTTGGGACGCATTTAATACAACAGCAACTGATTATAATGTAGCGGATCAAGTAAATTTTTACGCTCAAGCTTTTGATGTATTTGGTAGATCTTCTAATATTGTAGTGGGTACCACTACAGTTTTACCACCTCCTGCTTCTCCTTCACCTACATCATCAAACAGTCCTTCTAAAACACCAACTCCAGTACCTCTTACTAATACCCCCACTAATACTCCAACCCCTTTACCTCCTAGTAATACTCCTACTAAAACTCCAACCCCTTTACCACCTAGTAATACTCCTACTAAAACTCCAACCCCGGTACCACCTAGTAATACCCCAACAAATTCTAACTCTTTAAGTATAACGCCTTCCAACACTAGAACACCACCACCTTTAAGTGTTACTCCAACTAGAACACCTTCTGTTTCAGTTACCCCTTCAATAACTCAAACTCTACCAGTTGATGTTACAACAGCAGAGTTATTGATAATAGGTGGTGGTGGCGGTGGTGGAGGAAGTGATTCCCAAGGAGGCGGAGGTGGTGGTGGTGCAGGTAGATATATTAGCACGAATTGGTCTGTAATTAATAATTCGTATTATAATATATCGATAGGGAGTGGAGGTAATGGAGGTAGTTCTGGAGTACCTGCAACTGCCGGTACTGCTTCTCAAATTCTTGATAGTCTAGGCGCCACAGTATATAACGCACCTGGCGGTGGTTATGGTGGAGGTAATAGTGGAGCTATAGTAAACGGTGGTGCAGGTGGTTCTGGTGGTGGTGGTAATGGAGGTAATCAATTTGGAGCAGGTACTGGAGGATCAAATACACCTGGTAGCGGACTTGTTGTAGGTTCAGGTAATAATGGTGGTAATGGTCAAGCAGATGCTATTAATAACGTATTTTTTGGCGGTGGTGGTGGTGGGTCCAGTTCTTCAGGCAGTAATGCTACCAATTTAACATCAGGTGCTGGAGGCGCAGGTACTGCATCAACTATTACCGGTTCGTCAGTTGTAAGAGCAGGAGGTGGTGGAGGTGGTGGAGCAGCTGATAACACTGGCGGTAGCAGTACGCAAAGTGGAGGGGCAGGTAGAGGTGGTGTTTGGTTAGGTAATAATTTTGGTGAAAGTGCTTCAGCTAATACCGGATCAGGTGGTGGTGGTGGCGCAAATAGTTTTGCTGGAGGTAATGGTGGATCTGGTGTAGTTATAATTGCTTACCCTGTATTGTTTAAGCCTTTAGGGTTTATAGCTCCTACTTTAGTATATACATATAGTACTTCGGTAAGACCCGGTTACAGGGTTTACATCTTTACAGGGGGTTCAGGTGATATTTTATTTGGAAATCCACCTTCACCTACTCCTACCATAACCCCGACAATTACTCTCACACCATCTATAACCCCTTCTGTATCTCCTACGATGGGTCCTCCTCCTACTAGTGTAGATTTATTACTAGTTGGTGGTGGTGGTAAAGGCGGTAATAATCGAGGAGGGGGTGGCGGTGGTGGTGGGGTAAAATCTGTTGCATCTTTTGCACCTACATCTGGTATTTTCTATAGGTTAAAAGTCGGTCTACCTGCATTTGCAAGTAATCTTGCACAACCTACTATTTTTTCTATTACTAACGGTGCTACATTGCATGAAGTTGGTGGAGGTGCCAATGGTGGTGACGCAGGTAATGATGGTTTTACTGGTGTTTCTGCAAGTGGTGGAGGTGCAGGCGGTACAAATGGTGATGAAAACTTTGGAGGAGGTAATATAGGTGGTTTTGGTACTTCAGGTGGTAATAATGACGGTCATAGCGGAGCAGGAGGTGGTGGGGGAGCTGGTGGGACAGGGCAACCAGCTTCTGAGTCGAACGGTGGAGAGGGAGGTATTGGTTTACTAAGTCTTATAACTGGTCAAAATTACAATTACGGGGCCGGTGGTGGTGGTGGAGCTGATTTTGGTGGTACCGGGGGTGCAGGAGGTTATTATGGTGGAGGAAACGGTGGTAATTATAATGCTAATGGAAACTCGGGATTTACAGGTTTTGGTGCCGGTGGTGGAGGTGGTGGTGGTAATAATAAACTTGGAGGCGACGGCGGCGGTGGTACAATTATCATAGCTTATCCTGATATTTTTGGACCACTTAGTTATATAGGTCCTAATTTATCTGGTGGGTTATTAGAAACTAGACCAGGTTATAGAGTTTATAAGTTTACAGGTGGTGAAGATAATATAAGTTGGGGACCAGTACCTAGTCCAACCCCGTCTGTTACTCAGACCAGTACTATCACACCAAGTGTCACCCCAACATTAACTCCTTCTACCACTCCAATATTTGTTAATAAAGTGGTATTCACTAATGACAGTCTTTGGACTGTACCGTCAGGAGTTACAAGAATATTAGCTAAACTTTGGGCAGGTGGTGGTGGAGGAACTGATACTTGTGGTGGTGGTGGTGGTTTTATAGAAGGTATAATAAATGTAACTCCTGGAGAAAATATTACAATTAACGTCGGAGCTGGAGGCACTCAAAGAAATGCAGGGTCGAACTGTAGTGGTTGTGAAGATGGAGGAATATGTTTTGGTGGATATTATGGTGGTACCGGGGGTGGCGGTTCAAGAGTATTTAGAAATACAAGTAATTTCTTAATTGCTGGCGGCGGTGGTGGAGGAGCTGGAAGCAATGGTGGCGGTGGTGGAGGAGGAGGGATTAACGGTCTCGATGGATCTAGTGGTGGTGGGGCTGTTGGTGCTACGGGAGGTATAGCAGGCACTGGAGGGGATGTTAGTGCTCAGCCAGGGTTTAATGCTGGGGTTTTAGGTACAGGTTCAATATCTCCAGGGGGCGGGGCTGGTGGGTCGTATGCCTGTGATAATTTTACAGATGATACTAATGGAGGGTCAGGTGGTAGTGGTTACGCTGGTGGTGGCGGAGGTTTTGGTGGTGGTGGTGGTGGCGCTAGTTCAGGCTCTTTAGGGGCAACTAATGTTCAAAATATAGCAGGAGAATACTATTACCCCGCTAATTATACAGATATCGACTATATTGCTGGTAAAGGTTATGCAGGTTGCAGTGCAGGTGGTAATCCAGGCTTTGTTGTAATACGTTACGAGGTACCTCCATCATTAACCCCTACTAACTCTGTCACCCCGTCATTTACTTCTACCCCTTCTTTTACTCCTTCTAATAGTCTTACCCCTAGCATTACGGTTACTCCTCAACAATCAAACACCCCGTCCAACAGTATTACTCCTACCAATAGTATTACACCATCATTTACTCCTAGTATTACTATTACACCACAACAAACAAACACTCCATCTAATAGTTTTACTCCTAGTATTACTATTACACCACAACAAACAAACACTCCATCTAATAGTTTTACTCCTAGTATTACTGTTTCTCCTCAAGAGACGGTAACACCTTCGAATTCAATCACTCCTAGTATAACACCTAGTATTACAGTTTCACCTCAACAAACAAATACACCATCTAATAGTATAACACCATCAATTACTCCT
>JACCDP011410752.1_pt1 | contig 74284 bp, 67 predicted proteins | sample 7445841 | NCBI WGS metagenome assembly JACCDP01 (sample SAMN15323441, study PRJNA562643) | freshwater metagenome | isolation source: river surface water | place: USA:Blue River Watershed | collected 2017-08-17 | reverse complement strand
CGCGCCAAGCAATGTCACGCTGAGTGCGAACTCTGGCGGTACCATCACCATTTCGGGAGGGTCACAAGCCCAACTCAACGCAGCCCTGGCCTTGTTGCGCTACACCCCCAATAGCGGCTTCACAGGTACCGACTATCTGACCATTGCCAGCAAGGATGGCAGCAATACTTGGGACAGTGACGGTATCGCCATCTATGTGGATGATCGTGCGCTGTCTGTGAATTCCATCACGGTCAACGAGGGTGGGGGCTACGCCACCTTTACCTTGTCAGCAACCGCTGGCCAGACCTTGACGCTGGGTTTGAGCGACGGCACGGCCAATCCAACCGCAACCAGTGGCACGGATTACACCAACAGCCTGGAGTACTGGGACTCCACTGCCAATTCGAACAATGGCGCTTGGGTGCCTTATTCATCGGCGTTCACCGTGCCCGGCACCACCAACGCCACCGTGACTTTCTACGTCAGGGTAGCGGTGAGCCCGGATGCGGTTTATGAGGGTTCTGAAGACCTAAAGCTGACCGCCACGTACACCAGTGGGACCAGCCGATCCACAACGGGTGTGGCTACGATCGTGGACGATGGCACCGGCACGAAATACACCAGTGGCAATCCTGGACTCTCTGGCCCCGCAACCGACAGCACCAATTTGGATGATGACCGACCCACATTGACCGTGACGGGCGTCAGCGACGTATCTGAAGGCAGCAATGCGATTTTCACGGTCACTTTATCCAAAGCCTGCGCGGCGGCAACACTCATCGATTTGGGCTTGACCGATGTGACCACTCAGTCGGGTGATTACAGCACCACTTATAAGTGGTCCACGTCGGCTTCGGGTCCCTGGACCACGGTGTCAGGCAATCAAATCAGCCTGGCAGCCAACGTGACCACCTTTTACGTCTTGGCCACCACGGTCAATGACTCGCCGGCCGTGTATGAAGGAGCCGAATCGTTCAAATTGACGGCGACATTCAATGCAGCTGCGTTGACCTACGTCAACGGTGTCAGCGGAGCCACGCGCACAGGTTATACGGCCAATGCAAACGCCACCATCCTGGACAACGGTGCAGGCACCATCTACAACGAAGACGGGACCACCACGACCACAGGTGTGGATAACGATCAAGCTGCCAGCCTGTCTGTGACGGGTGGCTCCTACAACGAAGGCTCCCCCCGTGCCGTCTTCACCATCACCGCGACAGCAGGGCAGTCCTTGACTTTGGACGTCCAAGACGTTGCTGACACCGGCAAAGCACCGACGGGGGATGACGAAGGCGGGGCCGATGATTCATTGAACAATGCCCCTATTTATTACTCTTTGGATGGCGGTCTGACTTGGACACTTTACACGGGTACCGCGATCACGGCAGGGTCGGTACCGGTTTTGGTGGCGGTCGACATCACCGGTGAACGCGACACGGTTTATGAAGGCGAAGAGCAGTTTAAACTAGTGGTCACATCGGGTGCTCAGACGGCTTCTGCTTTCGCCTCCATCTTTGACGATGGCACTGGATTGATTCAGCAACCCAATAGCCCCAACCCCGATCCGGATGCGGTCAAGGACGACGACCGTCCGGTGCGTGTCAACAACATCGAGGTCAACGAGAACTCGCCCTGGGCCGTGTTCCGAGTCAACGGCACGGCGGGCCAATCGGTGACCTTGGCGCTGCAAAATGACAGCGATGCCAGCACAGTCAACGCTTCTTTGGGCACCGACCTTGGCACCCAGTTGCAGTATTTCAACGGCACGGCTTGGGTGAATTACACCGGTGCGGTGACCTTGCCCACGGGTGGCGAGCTCTTGGTGCGGGTGGCGATCACCGACGACGATCCTTACGAGGGGCCTGAGACCTTCCAACTGGTGGTGACGCCCAGTGGCGGCAGTGCGGCTTATGGCACAGCCATCATCCTCGACGATGGCACCGGCAGCGTTTATCCCGATAACACCACGGGCAACCCCGATCCGGATGCGGTGAAAGACGATGATCGTCCGGTGCGGGTGAACAACATCGAGGTCAACGAGAATTCGCCATGGGCGGTGTTCCGGGTCAATGGCTCAGCGGGACAGACGGTGACCTTGGGGTTGCAAAACGACAGTGATCCCAACACGGCCAATGCCAAACTGGGTACGGATCTCGGCACCCAACTGCAGTATTTCAATGGCACGGCATGGGTCAACTACAGCAGTGCTGTGACGCTGCCTTCCGGCGGTGAACTGTTGGTGCGTGTGGCCATCAATGACGACGATCCCTATGAAGGGCCTGAAACCTTCCAGTTGTCGGCAACGCCCAGCGGCGGTTCGGCCGCTTATGGGACAGCGACGATTCTGGACGATGGCACAGGCAGTATTTTTCCAAATAACACCACAGGCAACCCCGATCCGGATGCGGTGAAAGACGATGATCGTCCGGTGCGGGTGAACAACATCGAGGTCAACGAGAATTCGCCATGGGCGGTGTTCCGGGTCAATGGCACGGCCGGGCAGTCGGTGACCTTGGCGTTGCAAAACGACAATGATCCCAACACGGCCAATGCCAAACTGGGTACGGATCTCGGCACCCAACTGCAGTATTTCAACGGCACGGCATGGGTCAACTACAGCAGTGCTGTGACGCTGCCTTCCGGCGGTGAATTGTTGGTGCGTGTGGCCATCAACGACGACGATCCCTATGAAGGACCGGAAACCTTCCAGTTGTCGGTAACGCCCAGCGGGGGAAATGCGGCCTATGGCACGGCAACCATCCTGGACGATGGCACGGGCAACATCTACCCCGATAACACGACAGGCGATCGAGACCCGACGGGCAGTCTGGATGACGACCGTCCTCCTGCGGCTCCTCCTGTGGTACTGCCCCCGCCACCACCGGCTCCGCCCGCTCCGCCGGCCAACATCACGCCCCCGCCTCCGGCGGCCCCTCCGCCCGTGGTCTTTTCTTCCACGCTGACACCGCTGGCCCCCGCCTTGGTGCCGATCGATCCGCCCCGCCCCTTGGGTGACGCGGTGACCAGTGGTTCCGGCTATCAGATCCCCGTCAGCGAAACGGCGCCGCCGGGGCTGACCTTGTACCAAGGTGTCACGGATCAATTTGTTCAAACCACCAACGCGACCTCTCGCGTCAGCCTGCCTTTCGATGCTTTCATCCACACCAACAAAGATGCGGTGATCAAGCTCGATGCCAAGTTGGCTGACGACTCCAGGTTGCCCAACTGGGTGCAGTTTGATCCGTCGAGTGGCACCTTCCAGGTGACCCCGCCGGCCAACTTCAGAGGCAAGCTCGACATCAAAGTGGTGGCCCGCGACGACGATGGCCGCGAGGCCACGGCGATTTTCCAGATGTTCATCGGGGAACAAAGCCAGGCACCTTCGGGACCGCAAAGCCGTGACAGTTTCAGCGAGAAGTTGCGCATGGCGAGCAAGCGACCGATCACTCTGGTGAAACTCAGTGACCTGAAAATGACGCCGGCATTGACGACTCGTGAAGCAGTGCCGGTCAAGGTCAAGGCCGGATGACATCAACGCTGGAGGAACTCAGTCGGCGAGTCCGGCTGGCGGAGTCGGATCGTGAGTTGGGCTTCACGTGGGTCAATGAGACCATGGCCCTGTCCCCGTACCGGCAAGCCGCGTTGTGGTTGGCCGATGGTGGTGTATGGGCTTTGTCCGGCGTGGTGCAGGTCGATGCCCATGTGCCCTATGTGCAATGGCTGGAAGCGGTCGCTCGCCACCTGCAAGCTCATCGTCCGCCCGGGCAGTTGATTTTTTCTTTTACCGCAGGTGATCTGCCACCCGATCTGGCGGCCGTCTGGTCGCATTGGTGGCCTGCTCATGCGTTGTGGGTGGCTCCGGGTGCCGAGGGTTTGACGGCCCGTGTCGTGGGTGCCGGTATCTTTGTTCGCGAAGAGCCTTGGGAGACCGAAGAGCAAACCCAATTGCAGGCTTGGTCCGAAGTTTGGTGGCACGCTTTCGCGGCCTGGCATCGCCCCAACCTGTCGATGTGGGGGACTTGGCGTGCCCGCCTGAAGTCGCTGCTGGTCTGGAAAGAGCAACTTCCCTGGTGGCGTCAGCGTGGCTTTCTAATCGCTCTGGCCTTGTTGCTGGTCTTGCTGTTTCCAGTGCGAATGACGGTGTTGGCTCCGGGCGAATTGGTGCCTGCGCATCCGGCGGTGGTGCGAGCGCCCATCGACGGCGTGATGGATGTGTTTCATGTCCAGCCCAACCAGCATGTTCAGGTGGGGCAGCCTTTGTTCGGCTTTGATGAATTGGTCATCCAGGCTCGGCTGGACACTTCCTTGCAGGCCTTGGCCACGGCAGAGACTGATTTCCGGCAAACCACCCAAATGGCGCTCATGGACCCGCGAGCCAAAGCCCAGCTTGGCTTGTTGGCAGGCAAAGTCGAAGAAAAACGTGCCGAGGTGGCGGCGTTGCGTGAACAACTCACCCGGGTGCGTGTGTTGTCGCCGCAAGCCGGTGTGGTGTTGATGGACGATCCGGTCGAGTGGATCGGCAAGCCCGTGGCCACCGGGGAGCGCATCTTGCGCATCGCCAGCCTGGACGATGTGGAAGTGGAGGCCTGGATTCCGCTGGCCGATGCCATCAGGCTGGAACCCGGGGACGCTGTCTCTTTGTACCTCAGCGCCAGCCCGCTGGCACCGGTGACGGCACACTTGCGCTACATGGCGCACGATGCCGTGCAACGCCCGGACGGCAGTTTTGCGTATCGGGTGCGTGCCACGCTGGACGCTGGCACGGCGCACCGGGTGGGCCTGAAGGGCACGGCGAAATTGCACGGCAGTTGGGTGCCGTTTGTGTATTGGATGATGCGGCGACCTTGGGCCACCGCACGCGCTTACCTGGGGTGGTGAGATCCGATGAGCTGGCCTGACTTGCGCGAGGAACTCGACTTGTTGGCGGGGCCCAGTTTGCCCGATGGGCAACCCAGTTGGACCTTGCATGACCCGGTCCGAAATTTGTTTTTCAGGGTCGAGTGGCCCACGCTGGAAGTGTTGCAAAGGTGGCACCTGGCAGATTTTGAAGCGATTGCCCAGGACATCACACAACACACCACACTGATGATGACATCAGACGATGTGCGTCAGGTGTTGCAGTTTCTGGTGCAACACCAGTTGGTCAAACCTGGTGCAACCGATGCGTCGCGAAAAATGGCTGATCAGTGGCGTCGCATCCAGGGCACCCCGCTGAAATGGTTGTTGCACCATTACTTGTTTTTTCGCATCCCGCTGATCCATCCAGACGCCTGGTTGAACCGGTGGTTACCGGTGGCTCGTTGGTTTGGAACCCGGGCCTTTGCCTGGATGACGATCGCCGCCTTGACGCTGGGTCTGGCCCAGGTGGTTCGGCGCTGGGACGTGTTCACCGCTTCATTGGTGGACACCTTCAACCTGGAAGGCTTGCTGTCATACGGCCTTGCGCTCATTGTGGTGAAGTTGCTGCATGAATTGGGACACGCCTTCACCGCCAAGCATCACGGTTGTCGGGTGCCTGCCATGGGGGTGGCATTTTTGGTGATGTGGCCGGTGGCCTACACCGACACCAACGAAACCTGGCGCTTGACGCGACGATGGGATCGCTTGCGGGTGGCCAGTGCGGGCATATTGACCGAATTGGTGATCGCCGCCTGGGCCACGCTCGCCTGGGCCTTCTTGCCTCAGGGCAGCGCCCAGAATGCGGCGTTTGTTTTGGCCACCACCAGCTGGGTGGCCACCCTGGCGATCAATGCCAGTCCCTTCATGCGCTTCGATGGCTACTTCATGTTGATGGACGCACTGGACATGCCCAATTTGCATGGGCGCAGTTTTGCCTTGGCTCGCTGGAAATTGCGTGAATGGTTGTTTGGGCTGGGGGAAGAACCACCCGAGCATTTCGCGCCACCCCGGCAAGCCGGCCTGATTGCTTTTGCCTGGGCGACTTGGCTCTATCGCCTGGTGTTGTTCATTGGTATCGCCGTTCTCGTCTACACCTATTTCTTCAAAGCCTTGGGCATCGTGCTTTTTGCAGTCGAAATCCTGTGGTTTGTTCTGCTGCCATTGCGCATGGAAGTCAGGGTTTGGTGCGAACGCTGGCCGGACATCCGCCGCAGGTCCCAAAGCCGGCGAAGTGCCTGGGCACTGATCGCATTACTGGGCTTGCTCTGCCTGCCTTGGCCCGGCCGGATCGGGGCTTCTGGGGTTTTGTTGCCGGTCGATGCCTGGCCGGTTTACGCCCCGGCCGGATCCAGGATTGAGCATTTGCCGGTGAGGCATGGTGAATCGGTCGCCGAGCAGTCGCCTTTGCTGGTGCTTGAGGTGCCGGATCTGGCCGGGCGTGAACAGGCCTTGGCCGCCCGCTTGGTGCAGCAGCGCTGGTTGACTGCGAACTCGGGGTTTGACGAGGAATTGCGCAAACGCTGGCTGGTCTCCGGACAGACCCTGGCCACGTCCGAATCAGAGTGGCAAGGGTTACAGGCCGAGCGGAGCCAATTTCAACCTCTGGCTCCCTATGCCGGGCGCTTTTATTGGTCTGACCCCGATCTTGCCGAAGGCCAGTGGGTGGGTAAAAAAGAGCCTTTGGGCGTCCTGGTCAAAGCCCAAACCGGTTGGCGAGTGGAAACCTGGCTGGATGAAGACGATGTGGCCCGTGTGGCCGTCGGACAAACCGCCCGCTTCTGGCCCGACAGCGGTGCTGTGGGTCGAATCGAATTGAAGGTGGTGTCTGTCGATGAAGATGCGTCGCGCACCTTGCCCCGCAAGGAACTGGCCAGCGTCGCGGGCGGCCACATCTTGACGCGTGAGAAAAACGGGGTTTGGGTGCCCGAGCGAGCCATTTACCGGGTGGCACTGGAGGCTCACGAGTTGCCTGCGTCATGGAGCCAGCAGTCCTGGCGCGGTCATCTGGTGATCGATGGAGCCTGGCGTGTCCCTTTGGCCCGATATGCCAGGCAAGTGCTGACCGTGCTGGTCCGTGAAGCCGGGTGGTGATCGTGGTGGAGAGGAGGAGGATCGAACTCCCGACCTTCGCATTGCGAACGCGACGCTCTCCCAGCTGAGCTACCCCCCCACGCCATCAAATTCTAATACAAACCCTCGGATAACCCCGGGGATCTTGGCACCTGCGCTTGGACCTAAAATGATCGTTTTTCAGTCGATCAACAATGAGCAATATACCTTTGACTGGCCGTGTGGTGGTTCTGGGCACCGGCACCATGGCAGCTGGCATTGCGGCCGGATTCATCGACGCGGGTGTCCCGTTGGTGATTTTGGGCCGCAGTCTCGACAAGGCGCAGGCCTGCATCGACGCGGGCCGCAAGCTGGCGGCTGTGCTCAGCACCCCATCCCGCACCGACACCCCGGCCATTCCCGGACTGATTGACAGTTGGTCGGACTGGTCTGATGTGGCCTGGGTGCTGGAGACCATCACAGAAAATTTTGACCTCAAATTGCAATTGTTCCGAAGCTTGGACACCCGGGTGCCTGCCCACGTCCCCATCGGATCCAACAGTTCGGGTTTTCCCATCACCAAGTTGGCAGAAGGTCTCGCGACACGTCAACGCATGTTCAACGCCCACTATTTCATGCCGGCGCATCTGGTGCCGCTGGTCGAGGTGGCATTGGGCGAAGACTCGGATCCCGAATTGGGGCAGCGGGTGTGCGACTTCTATCGCGCTTGCGGCAAAAAACCCGTGCTGGTGCGGCGCGACATCCCCGGATTTTTGGCCAATCGCATCCAGCATGCGCTGATGCGCGAAGCGCTGGACCTGATCGATCGCGGCATTGCCAGCCCCGAAGACGTGGACACCGCGGTTCGTTACAGTTTTGGTTTTCGCTACGCTGCGGCGGGTCCGGTGCTGCAAAAAGAAATCTCCGGATGGGACAGCATGGCACAAGCTTCCAGGGAAATCTATCCTTCTCTCTCCAACACCGATCACCTGGCGCAATGCATCACCGATCTGATGGCGCAGGGTCGCACCGGCATGAAAGCAGGGGCTGGTTTCACCAACTGGAGTCCCGAGCAGATTGCGCTGGAGCGCAAAAATTACGAGGCCAGACTGAAGGCGGCCTTCCAAATTCTTTCCATGTCTTAAAAAAAACCAGGACCAACGCATGAGCATGATCGACCTGAACGCCAAAACCATGATCGGCCCCGTCATTCGCCTGCATCCCAATGACAATGTGGTCGTCGCCCGCACCGAGGTGGGGATCGGCATGGCCATCCCCTCCGAGGGCATCACCAGCCGCAGTCAGGTGCCGTCAGGACACAAAATTGCCGCCAGAGCGATTTCGGCCGGTGAGCCGATTTTGAAATACAACGTGGTGATCGGGTTTGCCGCCACCGACATTGCCCCCGGCACCTATGTCCATTCGCACAATGTGTCCTTCAAGGAATACAGCCGCGACTACGCTTACACCCGGGACTACGTGCCCACACCCGTCTTGCCGCCCGAGCAGCAGGCCACTTTTCAGGGCTATGTGCGACCCAATGGCAGTGTGGGCACGCGCAACTACATCGGTATTTTGTCCACGGTCAATTGCTCGGCCACGGTGGTTCACAAAGTGGCCGAGGCTTTCAAGCATGGCAAGCTCGATGCCTTTCCCAACATCGACGGCGTGGTCGGTTTGAGCCACGGCTTGGGTTGCGGCATGGAAATGAGTGGCGAGCCCATGAACTTGTTGCGCCGCACCATCGGCGGCTATGCCCGCAACCCCAACTTTGCTGCAGTGCTGATCATCGGTCTGGGCTGCGAGCGCAACCAGATGCAAGGTTTGCTGGAGCAAGAAGGCTTGCAGACCGGACCCAAGCTCTACACCTTCGTCATGCAGGAAGAGGGCGGAACCCGCAAAACCGTGGAAGCGGCCGTGGCCGCTGTCGAGGCCATGTTGCCCGAGGCCAACCAGGCCCGTCGCACCACGGTCTCGGCCAGTCACCTCAAGATCGGCTTGCAATGCGGAGGATCCGATGGCTTCTCGTCGATCACCGCCAATCCCGGTTTGGGCGCAGCGATGGACATCCTGGTGCGTCATGGCGGCACCGCCATTTTGTCGGAAACGCCCGAGATTTACGGGGTCGAGCACACCCTCACCCGGCGCGCCCGTTCGAAAGAGGTGGGCGAAAAACTGATCCAGCGCATCAAGTGGTGGAAGGAAGAGTATTCACCCGGCCGCGATGTGCAGATCAACGGTGCGGTCAGTCCCGGCAACAACATGGGCGGATTGGCCAACATTTTTGAAAAATCTTTGGGTTCTTCCATGAAAGGCGGCACCACCGGCTTGATGGAGGTCTACCGCTATGCCGAGCCGGTGACGCAACACGGATTTGTGTTCATGGACACACCCGGCTTTGACCCGGTCTCGGCCACCGGTCAAATCGCTGGTGGAGCCAACATGATCTGTTTCACCACCGGTCGCGGTTCGATGTTCGGCGCCAAGCCGGTACCCTCGATCAAATTGGCCACGAACACGCCCATGTACAACCGCCTGACCGAGGACATGGACTTCAATTGCGGCGTGTTGCTCGATGGCACATCCACCATGCCCGAGGTGGCGCAGGGCATTTTTGATCTGATTCTGCGGGTCGCTTCGGGCGAGCGCAGCAAGAGCGAGCTGTTGGGCTTGGGTGACCACGAGTTCGTGCCCTGGAACATCGGCGTCACCAGCTGATCAACGGATGCTGATCGGCCCGTATAAAGTGCGGGCCTGACCCTGGGTGTTGTCGCTGTCGGTCATGATGGCGATCCCGATCAGGCGCCCTGGGGGCTTGCCGAATGCCTGTTGGTAATCGGCCAGGATGTCACGCTCGATGGTCAAGGCCCCTGTCATCGAGGGGGTGGCTACCACCATTTTGCGAATGCGATCGGTGCGCGGGTTATGGATCACGCTGCCGATGGGTCTTTGAGGGCACCAAACATACATCAGGGTTGCGTAGGGCATGGGTTCGCCTGTCAGCAACTGACTCAACTCGCTGAGGGACGCGTCGCGTGCGCTGAATTCGCTGCGATCCCCTTCAAAGGCCAGAATCAGGCGTGCCGGTGAGTCCTCTCGCTCGCGCAACGCCACATCGGCTTGAGACAAACCTTGCTCGACCCACCATTCAAACCGGATGCGGTGGTGTTGTTGCACATCGAGATCGAGTTTTTGGCTCAACATGCTGGCCGATCGTCGGGCGTCCGCCCTCAACCAGCGTTGTCCGGAGGACACGGCGGGGGTGTAGGCCGTGGCGGTTTTACCCGGAAATTTCACCTCGCGCCACTGGCTTTTGTCTTGCGCATCAAAGATCAGTGGTCCTGCCCGGTTTGAGCTCTGAGCGGGTTCCAACTGTCGGGGCGCTTCAGGGGTGAGGGCGCAACCCGACAGCACGCTGGTCAGCACCAGCGCACAGCCAAGGGATCCCAATCCCTGAAGATTTTCCCAAGAAGGCATCCGCGACATGGGCGAAATATACATAAATTTACATCTTTTCGCCCGCCTCTGTCGTAAGAGAACCCGACTGACGCCCGTCTCAGTCTGTGTCATCATTGCGAAAGTCACATCATGAAACGTCTGACCTCACAGATCCTGATTGCCCTCACCCTGGTTTGCGGCGTTGGCGCCCAAGCGGCCTTGCCCGAGCCGCCCGATCCGCGCGAAGTGGCCAGACTGACGCCCGAGCAGCGCATGGCTCAGGCGCGCAGCCTGCACGAAGCCTTGCAACAAGCCACCCCGCAAGAGCGCCGAGCCTATCGGGCCAAAGCGAAGGAAAAAATGCAGGCCTTGAGTCCCCAGGAGCAACGCGAAGTTCACGATCGCATGCACGCCGATTGGTCGGCCATGAGCGAAACCCAAAAAAAGGAAATGCGCGAGATGCGCCGGTCCTGGGTGAAGCAAATGACGCCCGAAGAGCGCGATGCCATGCGCCAGGAACGTCGCCAGATGTATGAGCAAATGACACCCGCAGAGCGGCAAAAATGGCGCGAAGACATGCACCGGATGCGCCATGATCCCGCTGGATCAGGGTCAATGCACGGACACGCTGATCATGCCCACTTGCACCGTGGCCGAGGTGAGCCCGACCATCACGCCCACGGTCATGGCGGCAAGGGGCATCACGGTCGCCCTCATTCTCATGGCCCCAAGGCCATTTCTGAGCATGGATCCAACGCCCCTGAAATCAGCCAGTGATGACTTTGATCTGCTGACGCGCGCCCATCGGGGCGATGCGTTGGCGGCTCGCTTGCTGGTCATGAAGTTGGCGGCACCCGCCCACCGGCTGGCCTGGCGCATGCTGGGTGATCGCGCCATGGCTGAAGACGTGGTGCAAGAGGGGCTGGAGAAGTTGTTCCGGATTCGGCAGTATCAGGGCGATGCGCGACTGAGCACATATTTTCACACGCTGGTATCGCGGCTTTGTCTGGATCGCTGTCGGGCGCTGGATCCGGTGCGTTTTGATGCTGACCTGATTGCGCCGGAGACGGTCGACGAATCGGCTGTCGGGCCCGAGCAACTCATGCAGCGGGATCAGGAGACGACACGCGTGCAACTGGCTTTGCAAGCCTTGCCGCCCAGGCAACGATTGGCGCTGAGTTTGTGGGCCTATCAGGACAGCACGGTGACCGAAATTGCCGATGTGCTGCAGATCGATCGCAATGCTGCCGACCAATTGCTGCACCGTGCCAAGGCACAACTCAAGAAACGACTGGAGCCAGATCAACATGGATGACCGTGACCTGAAACAAAAGTTGTGCGACGATCCTGCGCCGCCATTGTCAGCGCACTTTGCCGACCGGGCTTTGCAACGGATTCAACCCCCCCGTCCGATGCCCAGCCGTGCCATGTCGTTCAATTTGGCCGGACTGGGTCGGGCGTTTGGGCGCAGACCGGCGGCAGTTTGGCGACCTTGGGTCTGGATGTTGGCGGCCATGGCTTTGGCCTGGTGGGCGCAGACCCATGTCTTGCAACCCGCCGAGGACGAACTCTTCAAGATTGACACCATTGGCATGTCCAGCCTGTTGCTGCTGTGATCAGCGACTTGGCCAGACCCGTGTGGCCTGATTCGAAGATGTGTGTCAGGGCGTGACGCCACTCACCTGCTTCAGAGTGCGTTGTGGCGCTTGCCAATCATGCGGTGGGTGATGCCGTAACTGGTGACTTCTGCGCTGAACTCAGCCGCTTGCACTTGAGCCACCACGCTGTAGGTGCCTTCATCGGGCCCGATGAAGGTGAAGCGCAACTCGGGCCCGCGCAAAGTGACCCCCAACAGGGGCTGGATTTTGCCCTCCAAAGTCAGGCTGCCACCCACCTTTTGATAGCGCTGCTGCAATTGCAGCTGCATGCTCCAGCGTCGCTCCGGGAAGGTCAGTGACCAGGTTCCGGCCACCGGGGCCGGTACCACCCACATCAGGGCCGATTCACGGCCCTCTTCATGGCTTGCATCGGCTTCCCAATCGCCCATGTCAAAACTGTTGGATACGATCCGGGTCCCGGGCTTCATGGCCAGCAGGGTGGGGCGGAGTTGCTGATTCAATTCAGGCAGCAGGTACATGGTGACGATGCTGGCGGTGCTGAAATCTTCAACAAAGATATCGCCGGTGATGATGTTGACCCGTTGAGCCAAGCCAGCGCGACGCACATTGTCGCGCGCATGCTCGGCCAATTTGGGGTTGTACTCTATCCCCACCGCTTGCAGGCCACGGGACCTGGCGGCATGAATGGCGATCACACCATCTCCGGCCCCCAGATCGAACAGCACATCCTGTGAAGTTGCCTGTGCCATCTGCAACATTTTTTCCGCCAGGCGTTCGCTGGTGGGCAACCACATGACGTCCTTGCCCATTTGCCCGCGCTGAGGTTTGTATTCGGGCAGGCTGCTGCAAGCCGTGAGCATCAGGGTGCCTGCCGTCAACATGGCCAGCCCCAGACGTCGGCGCATCGATAGAAAGGTCTTGGTCGGTTTCATGATCGTCATTTTTGCATCATCTCATTCGCGACGTGGCTCAATCAGCCCTGTCGCCAAGGCGGTACCGATGAGGATGATGGCAGCGCACAAAAGCATGGTGCCATTGAAGGTTTCATTGAGCGCCAACACGCCCAAGGTGGTGGCGAAGACCGGTGTCACATAGGTCACGGTCATGGCTCCGTTGGCACCCAACCGCTGAATCAGCCCAAAAAACAGAATATAGGCCATGGACGTGCAAAACAGACTGACGGCGAGCAAGGCCAGCCAGGCTGATTCGCTGGGCGCATGACCCGGCCAAAACAGCAGGCCTGGCACGGTGAGTGCAACGCCTGCCCCCAGTTGCGTGCCGCTGGCGATCACCATCGGCGGCAATGTCTTTAACCGGCGCTGCGTGATGTTGCCGCTGATCCCGTAAGACAGGGCGGCACCCAGGCAAGCCAGCACCGCCCAACCCGAACCTCCCTCTTTCAGGCTGATTCCCCCGGGGGCCTGCCAAGCCAGCAGGCTGGCGCCGGCAAAACCCAGCAGCAATCCGAGCGTGCGCCAGCGGCTCAAGGGGTCTTTGAACCAGAGCCAGCCGATGAGCGCACCAAACAAAGGGGCGGTGCTGTTGAGGATGGAGGCCAGCCCGGTGCTGATTTGCATCAGCGCATAGCCATAAAAAGCAAAGGGCAAACCTGAATTGAAGAGCCCCACCACCATCAGCACCCCACCGTGCTGCCAAAGCAAATGGACTTGGCGTCGCCAAATCACCAGCGGCAAAAGCATCAGGCCGGCCAGGCTGACACGCAGCCATGAGGTGGTCCATGGACCCATGGAAGCAGAGGCGACTTGCAACAACCAAAACGACGAGCCCCAAATGGCCGCCAGAGACACAAAAGAAAAGAGCCAGTGGCGTTGGCTTTTGGGGTCAGTCAATGCGCATGACCTTCCAATTGCAACAGGGCCTGTTTGCGCGCCAGGCCGGCGGCATAGCCTGTCAGTTGTCCGCCTTGACCCAAGACCCGGTGACAAGGCACCAGGATCAGCCAGGGGTTGCGCCCAATGGCTGCACCGACCGCCCGTGCGGCTTGCGGCCGACCGAGGCATTGGGCGATTTCGGCATAGGTGCGCACCTGTCCGCGCGGGATGCGCAATACCTGTTGCCAAACCTGTCGTTGAAAGGTCGTGCCCAAGGCGTTGCTCAGGGGCACATCCATGGGTGTGTCGGCGCCAGCAAGACTGGCCTGAATTCGATCGCCAGCCAGGCGAAGCAAGGGGTGCTCGCCCAATGTGCTCCCGGCAGGAAAGTCGGGAGCATGCTTTTGATCCTCAAACCAGACCCCGGTCAGGGCATGTCCGTCGGTGGCCACCATCAACGGTCCCATGAATGTGGGGATTGCGGTGTGAGTCATCGGCATGACGGTGTGCATGGGGCAAAAGATCGGATGTTCGATTCATTCTAGCCCTTGGGCACGTCGCCTGCAGGGGGTGAACCGGCGCGACCTACAATCTGACCATGAACATTCCAGCCAGCATCTTCAAGGCCTACGACATCCGTGGCGTGGTGCCGACCCATCTGAATCCTGAATTGGCTGAGGCCTTGGGTTTGGCCTTTGGCACTCATGCCCTGACCCAGGGTGAAAAGGCAGTGGCCGTGGGGCGCGATGGGCGGCTCAGCGGACCTGATTTGCAGCAGGCGCTGGTGCGCGGACTGGTGGCAGCCGGCATGGAGGTCATTGATGTCGGCATGGTCACCACGCCGCAACTCTATTTTGCTGCCAGCACCTTGTGCCGCAGTGGCATTCAGGTCACCGGCAGTCACAACCCCAGGGATCACAACGGATTCAAGATGGTGTTGGGCGGGCGAGCAATCCATGGAGAAGAAATCCAGGGCTTGCGCCGACTGATGGAACAGGCTGCATGGCAGCGTCGTGCCGGGGGCTTTGTGCGGACTCAAAATGTGCAGCAGGCTTATTTGCAACGCATCGTGTCCGACATTCGTTTGTCGCGCCCCATGAAGATCGTGGTGGATTCAGGCAATGGCGTGGCCGGTGCATCGGCACCCGGCATTTTTCGCGCCCTGGGTTGTGAAGTGATCGAGCTCTTCAGCGAGGTGGACGGCAACTTCCCCCATCATCACCCCGATCCCAGCAAACCCGAAAATCTGCGCGATTTGCAAGCCGCCTTGAAACAGCATCAGGCTGAGCTGGGTTTGGCTTTCGATGGCGATGGCGACCGGCTGGGCATTGTCACCCGCGATGGCGAAAACATCTTTCCGGACCGCCAGCTGGTGCTGTTCGCCCGCGATGTCCTGAGCCGTTGCCCGGGCGCTCGCATTTTGTTTGATGTCAAGTGTTCCCAGCAACTGGCCCCGGCCATTGTGGCGGCGGGGGGGCAAGCCGAGATGTACAAAACCGGCCATTCCCTGATCAAGGCGAGAATGCGCGAGACCGATTCCCCTTTGGGCGGCGAGATGAGCGGACACATCTTCTTCAAAGAGCGTTGGTACGGCTTTGACGACGGCACCTATGCCGGTTGTCGCATGCTGGAAATCCTCAGCCGCCATGCCGATGTCAGTCAGGTGCTCAAAGACTTGCCGCACAGCGAATCGACCCCTGAAATCAATGTGCGCTGTCAGGAAGGCGAGCCGGCTCGGGTCACATCGGCTTTGTTGCAATTGGCGCGCGAGCGTGGTTTGCCCGCCCCGGGGCATCGGCCGCAGATGTCGGACATCGATGGCTTGCGCATCGATTGGGACGATGGTTTTGGGCTGATTCGCGCGTCCAACACCACCCCGGTGCTGGTGTTGCGCTTCGAGGGCCAGACGCCAGAGGCGTTGCAACGCATCGAAAGCGACATGATGGCGCTGCTGCTTGAGGTCAAGCCTGATGCCACCCTTCAAGAGGCCGCGCACTGATGCGGGTGTTGCTGGTCAAATTGTCTTCGTTGGGCGATGTGATCCAGACATTGCCCGTGATCAACGATATTTTGAAATTCCACCCCGACGCACTCATCGACTGGGTGGTTGAAGAGTCCTTTGCGGATTTGCTCAAGAGGGTGATTGGGCTGCAGCGTGTCATAGCCTGCCCACAGCGTCGATTGCGAAAAACATGGTGGCAAGCTGACAGTCGAGCCGAGTGGCGTCAATTCACGGATGAACTCAGGCAAGAGGCCTATGATGTGGTGCTGGATTTGCAAGGGTTGATCAAATCGGCTTGGGTGGCTCGATCGGCAAGGCTCGCGCCGTCGGGTTTTACGGCCACTTATGACAATGCCAGCGATCAATGTGCCTTTGAATGGCCGGTGCGATGGATGCTGGATCGAACTTTCCCCATGGCACATCAAATCCATGCGGTAACACGCTATCGAACTTTGGCCGCTTGTGCTTTGGGCCGAGATCCGAAAAGTCTGGCTCTGCCGATCTATCCTTTTCAAAGTTGTGTGTCATCCCGGCGGCAAGGACTTTTTTTGGCGCACGGCACGACCCGACCTGACAATGAATGGCCTGACGAGGCTTGGTTGACCCTGGCGCGACTTTGGTTGCAGGAACATGATCGCATTTGGTTGCCACATGCCAACGACCGAGAACTTGCCCGAGTGCAGGCTTGGGCCGAACAAATCGGGCCCGCTGCGCAAGTCTTGCCTCGCATGCCACTGTCGCAGATGGTAGGCCACGTGGGCCGCAGTGAAGCCATGGTGACGGTGGACTCAGGCTTGGGTCATTTGGGCGTGGCCTTGGGCTTGCCTTTGGTCATGATCTTCAGTCAGCCACGCATCAACCGAGCTGGACCTCAGGGGGGTGATCATCAGATCGCCGTTGGAGGTGATGCGCCACCGCCACCATCGGTCGTTTGGGACAGCTTGTTGCTCGCACTGGCGAGGCAGCCTTGAGTGCCCGGATGGCTTTCTTCCTCTACAACCTCCTGACCCGTTTGTTGCAGCCCTGGGTGCGCCGCAAACTGCATCGCCGAGCGCTGCAAGAGCCGCTCTATGGTGAACACATCGGGCAGCGTTTTGGTCGCTACGATACCCCGCCGCAAGCCATGGCCTTGTGGATTCACGCTGTGTCGCTGGGCGAGACCCGTGCCGCCGGGATCTTGCTGACCGAGTTGCGCCGCGTGCGACCGGATTTGCGTGTTTTGCTGACCCACGGCACTGCCACCGGTTTGGCCCAAGGGCGAGCGCTCATGCTTCCCGGAGATGCCCAGGCCTGGTTGCCTTGGGATACGCCCGAGTCGGTGGCCGGCTTTCTGGATCATTTCCAGCCGAGATTGGGTTTGCTGATGGAAACCGAGGTCTGGCCCCAACTCGTCACGGCCTGTCAAACCCGTGGCATTCCTTTGGTGTTGGCCAATGCCCGGCTGAGCGAGAAGTCCTTGCGCAAAGCCTTGCGGCTGGGCATCTGGGCTCGACCCGCCTATCAGGCCCTGACGGCAGTCTGGCCACAGACCGAGGCCGATGCACAACGTTTTGCCGTGCTGGGGGTGCGCAAGCAGCGAATCCTGGGCAATCTCAAATACGATGTCCGCCCCGATCCGGATCAAGTGGCAAGAGGGCAGGCTTTGCGGCAGCGACTGGCCCGGCCGGTTCTGTTGTTGGCCAGTTCTCGCGAGGGCGAGGAGGCGGCCTGGATCGATGCCTGGCCGCAAGAAGCTTCGGCCTTGCCTTGGGTTGTGCCGCGTCACCCACAGCGCTTTGAATCCGTGGTTGACTTGTTACAGGACAAGGGTTGGCAAGTTCTGCGCGCCAGTCAACTCAGTTGGACCGAGTCTGATCTGCAACGCTGCCAACAAGACAGGGTGGCGGTGGTGGGGGACACCTTGGGCGAAATGGCGTTTTATTACGGACTGGCCCGGGTTGCTTTGCTGGGAGGCAGTTTCGAGCCCCACGGTGGACAAAACCTGATCGAGGCCCTGGCTTGCGCTTGTCCGGTGGTGTTGGGGCCTCACACGTTCAACTTTGAGCAAGCCAGCGCCGAGGCCATCGAGTGCGGGGCGGCCTTGCGCGTGGTCAATCTGGAGCAGGGCGTGCAACTGGGCCTGGCGTTGTGTCGAGATCGCACCCTGCACGCGCAGATGTCAACACAGGGGCAGAGCTTGTTGGCGCAGCACCGTGGCGTGGCCCGGGAGATGGCAAAAGCGGTCTTGCAAGCTCTGGATCAGGGGATTACTTCAGCAAGGCGTTGACGGCTTGCAAATCCTCGGGCTTGAGGGTGCCGTTGGCTTGGCGCAATTTGAGCGATCCCACCATGACGTTGTAGCGTGCTTGCGCCAGATCGCGTTGGGTCTGGAACAACTGACTTTGCGAGTTGAGCACATCGATGTTGATGCGCACGCCAACGTTGTAGCCCAGTTTGTTGGCATCGAGCGCCAGACGGCTGGAAGACTCGGCTGCCTCCAGGGCGCGCACCTGGCCCAGACCCGAGGCCAGCCCAAGGTAAGCGCTGCGGGTGCTTTGGGTGACAGCACGGCGGGTGGCTTCCAGGTCCTGACGCGATTTTTGCGCCAGCGCCTCGGTCTCGCGGATGCGGTTTTGGGTGGCAAAACCCGAGAACAAGGGCAGGTTCATTTGGACCCCAACGGTGGTGCCGTGCGACCAGAAGGTGTTCCCGGTGATGACCGATCCGCCCAGGTTGTATTGGTTGTTTTGGGAGGCCACCAGATCGACGGTGGGCTGGTGGCCTGCAGCCGCGCGCCGGGTTTCGAGCTGAGCCACCTCAAGGGCCAGTTGGGCAGTTCGGATGCCAGGATGGGCGGCTTCAGCCTGAAGCACCCATTCGTTGATGTCATTGCCGGGCACCACCTGAGCCAGCGCTTGCGGTCCACCCAGGGGTTGCGGCTTGGCTCCCACCCGCCCTGTCAGCGTTTCGAGGGAGAGTTGCTTGACGTTCAGGTCATTGCGGGCGGCAATTTCTTGTGCCTTGACCAAGTCAAAGCGCGCCTCGGCCTCGCGCGTGTCGGTGATGGTGGCTGTGCCCACCTCAAAGTTGCGCTTGGCCGCGGCCAGCTGTTCGGCCACGGCGGCTTTTTGTGCCAGGACCACGTTCAGACTGTCCTGACTGGCCAGCACATCAAAATAAGCCTGGCTCACGCGAACAATCAGGTCTTGCTCGGCCACCACCAGGGCTTGCACGGCTTGAGCAAATTGCAATTTGCTTTGCTGATACAGCAAGAGATTGGCCGGCCGGTACAAGGGTTGCGAGAGGGAGATCAGCGCATTGCTGGTCGAAAAGTAGCGATCAAAGCTGGTTGGTGCGGTGGCCGAGGCATTGGTGCGCGAGGAGTTCAGGGCCAAATTGGCAGTGGGCAAGAGACCCGCCAGGGCCTGGTCGGTCCTGGCTCGGCTGGCTTCAAACTGGGCTTGGGCCGATTGGAAGTTGGCGTCGTGTTGCTTGGCCGCTCCAAAAAGATCCACCAGGCTTTGCGCCTGCGCGTTGCCCCAACTGGCGCAAGCCAGAGCCAAGGAGATGGGTATCAGACGGAGGTGTTTCATAGCGGGTCAAGCGTAGGGTGTCAATAACGGGGAACCGAGGGATCAACCTGGACCGACCAGGCGTTGATGCCGCCGGCAATGTTGGCGACCTGTTGAAAGCCTTTTTGGGCCAAATATTGGGCAACCTGCATGCTGCGTCCACCGTGGTGGCACAGGCAGGCAATAGGCTGGTTGGGGTCGAGCTCGGACAAGCGTTGTACCAATTGCCCCATCGGGATGTGCCGAAATTCAAAGCCATCGGGGCGCACGCAAGCGGTTTGCACCTCCCAGTCTTCGCGCACATCCAGCACCAACACCGCTTGGTCTTGTTGAGCTGACCATGCGGGCAACTGGGAGGGGGTGATTTGATCCAGCATGTTCAGAATTTGAAGCGGCTGGGCTGTGCAAAACCCAGCAACGGGGGCGCAACGGTGTCCCAAAGGACCCGGCTGGCCCACTGTTGCGGGCTGGTGCGCGTGACCAAAGTCGCTTGCATGACCGGTTCTTCGCCAACAATGGCCAGCAATTTGCCACCCACCTTGAGTTGGTTCAGCAGTGCCTGGGGGATTTCGATGACCGAACCGCCCAGCACGATGGCGTCAAAGGGCCCTTCGGCCGGCGCATCGGTGGCGCCATTGCCGATGCGCACTTCGGCATTGCCGATCCCGGCTTGTGCCAGGTTGGCGCGGGCCTGAGCCGCCAGTTCGGGCACCATTTCCAGCGAGATCACCCGCTGGCTGCGTTGCGCCAGCAAGGCGGTCAAATAGCCGAGACCAGTACCGATTTCGAGCACCGTTTCGGAGCCGCTCAGGCCCAAGTCATGGGCCAGTCGGGCATCGACCCGGGGCGGCAGCAGGATCTGGCCATGGCCCAGGGGGATTTCGGTGTCGGTGTAGGCCAGGCTTTGGTAGGCGGCGGGCACGAAGCGCTCGCGTGGCAATTGGGACAGCGCTTGGAGGATGGCGGTGTCAAGCACATTCCAGGTGCGGATTTGTTGCTCGACCATGTTGAAGCGGGCTTGTTCGTAGTTCATGTCGCGTCGGTTGAGGGGTTGGACACAAGAAGCAAAAATAACATTTTAAGCCGTGTGGTCATCGTTGGGGTTGGGGGCGGACCAGCGCTTTTTCAACCACTGGCTCAGGTCATCCAGGTAGCAATACACCACCGGCACGACCACCAGGGTCAGGATGGAGGAGGTGATCACCCCGCCGATCACGGCCTGCCCCATGGGCGCACGCTGCTCTGATCCTTCGGTCAGGGCAAAGGCCAGGGGCACCATGCCAAAAATCATGGCCAAGGTGGTCATCAGGATGGGGCGCAAGCGCACTCGGGCCGCCAGCAGCAGGGCTTGCTCCCGGTTCATCACCTGAGCGGGGGAGTTGCCGTCGCCCACCAAGCCTTCTCGGGCGCGGATGGCGAAATCGACCAGCAAAATCGCATTTTTGGTCACCAGGCCCATGAGCATGACCACCCCGATGATGGAGAACATGGACAAGGTCGACCGGAACACCAGCAAGGCCGCCACCACACCGATGAGGGTCAGGGGCAAGGAGGTCATCAAAGCCAGCGGTTGCAAAAAGCTCTTGAACTGGCTGGCCAGAATCATGTAGATGAAGATCACCGCCATGGCCAGCGCCGACAGGGCGTAACCAAAGGACTCTTGCATGTTTTTGGTCGAACCACTGAATTGGAACTGATAGCCCGGCGGCAATTCGATTTCGGCCATGGCTTGGCGGATGTCGGCGGAAATCTCACCCGCCGAACGCCCATAGGCATTGCCGTTCATGCTCACTTCGCGCTGCAAATCGCGCCGGTTGATTTGGTTCGGACCGGTGCCGGGCAAGACTTCGGCCACTTGATCGAGGCGGATCACGCGGGTGCTGCCATCGCTGGCCGGGCTCAGGGCGATGGGCAGGCCGGCAATGTCGCCCTCGGTGTTGCGGCCCGAGCGCGGCAAGCGCACGATCACGTCATAGGTCTGGTCGTCTGGCGAGCGCCAATTGCCCACGGTTTCGCCCGCCACCCAGCGTCGCAGTTGGGTGCCCAGACTGGCCACGCTCAAGCCCGATTCGGCGGCGGCGTCGCGTTGGACCACCACATCCAGTGTCGGCTTGTCGGGCTTGATGCTCGAATCCAGATCGACCAGTCCCGGGATGAGGCGCAACTTTTCCATCAGGCGTTGGCTCAAACGCTCAAGTTCTTTGAGGTCCGCCCCTGTCAGGGAGAATTCAAGTTGCTTGTTGCCGCCCACCACATCGAGTTGACCGGCATGGGTCACGGTGATGCCGGGCACGCTGGCCAGTCGTTGCCGGAATTCGGCCACCAGGTCTTCGAGTCCGCGCGTGCGCAAGTGGCGATCGACCAGCCGCACGTAAACGCTGGCGTAGATTTTGCCCTGGGCGTTGCCGGTATTGATCGTGGTCAGGGTGTAGCGGACCTCGGGCCATTCACGCAAGATGGCATCGACCTGACGCGCTTTGGCCTCGGTCAATTCGAGTGAAGAGCCCACCGGGGTGTTGAAATTGACCGACGTTTCGGAAAAGTCGGCCTTGGGCACGAATTCGGTGCCCAAAAAGCGAGCCAGAAAGAGGCTGCTGAAAAAAATCAGCAGGGCTGCGAGCAAGGTTTTTTTCTTGTGGGTCAATGCCCAGGCCAAAGCGATTTGGTAGAACTGGCTCAGGCGGTCGGTCCAGTCTTCGAAGCGTCGGGTGATGCGTCCCAGGGTGCGCTCGTACAGGCTGCCGCCATGACCGCTGCCATCGCGCCGGTGGATGCTGGGGTCATGCCAGACGCTCGACAGCATGGGGTCAAGGGTGAAACTGACGAACATCGAGATCAGAACGGCCACCACGATGGTCAGGCCGAATTCGTGAAAAAACTTGCCGATGATCCCCTGCATGAAGCCGATGGGCAAAAACACGGCCACGATCGACAACGTGGTGGCCAACACCGCCAAGCCGATTTCTCGGGTGCCGTCCATGGCCGATTGGTAGGCGGACTTGCCCATTTGCACGTGGCGCACGATGTTTTCGCGCACCACGATGGCATCGTCGATCAACAAGCCCACACACAGCGACAGCGCCATGAGGGTGACCATGTTGATCGAAAAGCCCAGCGCGTGCATGAACAAAAATGAACCGATGATGGCAATCGGCAGCGTCAGTCCGGTGATCACCGTCGAGCGCCAGGAGTTGAGGAACAAAAACACGATCAACACCGTCAGCACCGCCCCTTCGATCAGCGTCCGGCGCACGTTGTTGACCGAAACCCGGATCATGCGCGAACCGTCGAAGATGGGCTCCAGTCGCAGACCCGGAGGCAATTGGGCTTGCAAGTCGAGCACCGTGCGGTTGAGGCCATCGATCACATCGATGGTGTTTTCGTCCTGGGCTTTTTGGACCGTCAGCAACAAGGTGCGCTGCCCGTTGTAGAGCGCCATGTTTTCGGGTTCTTGCGGTCCATCGACCACTCGCGCCACCTGGCCCAGGCGAACCGACTGGCCGGCGCGGCGCGCCACGATGATGTTCAGGAAGTCTTCCGGGCGTTGCATCCGGGCCTCGATTTGAAGAACCCGCTCCCGATCGCTCGATTTGACGCTGCCCAGGGGGAAGTCCTGGTTTTCGTTGCGCACGGCCTGGGCCACCTGATCCGAGGTGATGCCCAGCGCCTGCATGGCTTGGGGGTTGAGCTGGATCTGGATTTCGCGCTTTGAGCCACCCACCAGGTTGACCACCCCCACGCCACGGACATTTTCAAGCCGCTTTTTCAGCACCTGATCGGCCCATTGGGTCATGGCCACGGCGCTGGGTACACCTGCGGGCCCGGCGCGCTCCGCGTCGGGCAACACCGCCAGCGACCAGATCGAGCGGCTGCTGGGGTCAAAGCGCAGCACCCTGGGTTCTTTGACTTCATCGCGCAGCATGGGGCGAATGGCGGCTACTTTTTCACGCACGTCCTCGGCCGCCTTGCGACCATTGACATGCAACTGGAATTCGATCACCACCACCGAGGCACCCTCGTAGCTGCGCGAGGTCAGGGCGTTGATGCCGGCGATGCTGTTGACCCCTTCTTCGATTTTTTTGCTGACCTCGGACTCAACGATTTCGGGCGAGGCGCCCGGGTAGTCGGTGCTGACGACCACCACCGGAAAGTCGATGTTGGGGAATTGGTCGATCTTGAGTTGCTGATAAGAAAACAGACCCAACACCACCAGCGCCAACATGACCATGGTGGCAAAGACCGGGTTTTGCAGGCTGACGCGGGTGAACCACATGCGCTCAGTTCCCCTGCTTGCCGGTGGTGCGGACTTGCAGCCCCTCGCGCAAGCGACCCAAATGGCCCGCCAGCACGGTATCGCCCGCATTCAGACCTTCAATTTGCACCCAGTCTTCTCCATCGGGCTGACTGGCCAAACGGGCCCTGGGTCCCAATTGGATCGCTGCATGCCGCACTTTGCCATCTTGAACCCATTGCACATAGGGCACCGATTGATCGGTGCGCACCGCGGTGATGGGCAGGGCCAAGGCACGGGTTTGTTCGGTGCCGATCAGGCCCAGGGCAAACAAGCCCTGGCGCAGGCCGGGTGCCGGGTTGACTTGCAAATAGGCCAATACATTGCGGCTGCCGGTTTGGACGCTGGGGTTGATGCGGGCGACCCGAGCCGTGATCGGGCCGCTGAACCCTTCCACTTGCAAGCGTGCACTTTGCCCCGTCCGGATGCGCCCGGCATCGGCCGGACTGAAAGTGGCTTCCAACTCCAACTGCTGCAGGTTGACAATTTCAACCACTTTGGCGTCGATGGCCAATCTTTCACCGTTTTGCGAACTGCGCATCGACACCTGTCCCGAAATCGGTGCGCGCAACACAGAGTCATCCAGCGACTTGCGGGCCACCTCGGCACCCGCTTGGGCTGCCCGCAAGGTGGCTTGGGCCGCCTGCAAGCTGAACAACGAAGTGTCCAAGGCTGATTGGGAAATGAAGCCCTGTTGCACCAGTGCGTTGTTGTTGTCGTATTGTTTGCGGGCGATTTCGACCTGGGCTTGCGCTGCCAGTGCCTGCTCCTGGGCCTGACGCAAGCGCCGTTCGTACTCGGTCGGATCGATGCGCCCCAACACCTGACCGGCTTGCACGGTGTCACCCTCGCGCAGTCGGAAGTCTTGCAGTTCACCCGCGACACGGGCTTTGACCCAAGCCGATTGGGCTGCCCGCAGGGTGCCCGATACCGGCACGCCCACCCCCAAAACCTGCTCTTGCAGGATGAGCAAGTCGCTGCCGGCGACCTCAATCCGGTCGACCGCCCCACGAGCCGTTGCCGCCGCAGGTGCAGGTGTCGCCGTGACGCTTCTTTGGCGCAGTCCCCACAGCACGGCCAATCCAACCACCACCAGGGCCAGCGCCCACCACCATTGACGCGACTTCATGCAGGTCCTTTGCAAACAAGGGGAGCCGGTGCGGCCAGCCCTTTCAAGACGAGATCCAGGTGTGACATCAGGAAAGCATGCGGGTCAAAGCCGGGGCCTTGGCCACAACGCGCCAATGAATGACGCCACATCATCACAAACACCATGGCGGACATCAGGCTCAGGCTGCTTTGGGCCACATCCATGGCCGGCCATTCGCCGCGGTCGATGCCGCGCTGCAACATGCGCTGCAACAAAGCCTGTCCCGGTGCCATGACCTGCTCGCGATAAAAGGCGGCCACTTCCGGGAAATTGTTGGATTCACTCAAGACCAGTTTGGTCAGACCGCCCGCCAGCGTGTTACCAATGCGTTCCCACCAGGATGACAAGCCATAGCGCAGCATCTCGGCGGTGCTGCCCTGAAACTGCTCGTATTCCTGATCCCAGGCGATGAAATGCGGGCTGAGGTTGGCTTGCACCACCGCCTTGAAGAGCTCGACTTTGCTGTCGTAATACAAGAACAGCGTGCCTTTGGACACCCCGGCGCGCAGAGCGACTTCCTCCACCTTGGTGGCGGCAAATCCCTTTTCAACAAACAGTTCCAGCGCCGCTTGCAACAACTCGCCGGGCCGCTCATGCTTGCGCCGTTCACGGCGTGGCGAAGGCTTGGGCAAGGCGTTCATGATACGGGCAGGGGTAATAAATGACTGATCGGTTATTAAATGTAACTCAAACCTGACACCCCGTCAAAAAGGGGGGATGCTCTCAACTCAACCAGTCTTCGGCTTGGCGCAGGCGCTCCGGGGTGTCCACATCCCACACGCAGCCCCGATCATCCACCTCCAGGCGGTGTGCAGGACCGTGCGATTGCACCACCGATCGGGCACCCGCATCGCCGCGCAGCGCCATCAATTCGGGCCCGCATTCGGCAGCAAAACCCACCGGGTGACCGGTCTGGCCTTGGTGCGCGGGCACCACCACGGGGTGTGTTTGCAGCGCTTGGGCCACCGCCAGCAGTGTGCCGGCCCGGATCAACGGCAAATCGCCGGGCAAGATCAGCCAACCTTCGGCCTGTGCTGTGGCGGCCACGCCGGTGGCGATGCTGGTGCCCATGCCTTGTTCGGCATGGTGTGCGGTGTCGGCTGCGGTGACGAGGTGCCAAGGCAGACCGCTGGCGCCCACGGCGTCAAGCACATGCTGCAACACCGGTCGTCCGGCCAACAACGCCTGCAACTTGCCGGTGCTTCCCCCCGCCGCCCGAAAACGGCTGCCTGCACCCGCGGCCAGCACGATCACCGTGGGGGTCATGGGGCCAAGCGCATGCGCTGCCACAGCCCGTCTTGCCACTGGTAGCGCAGGCGGTCATGCAAGCGGCTGCGACGACCTTGCCAAAACTCAAAGCGGTCGGGCACCAGTCGGTAGCCGCCCCAGTGCTCCGGCCTTGGCGGAGACAGCAAGAACTTGGCGCCATAGAGGGCTGCATTTTTGACCAGCACACTGCGGTCTTCAATCACCTCGCTTTGCGGGCTGGCCCAGGCACCGATGCGCGAGTCCAGCGGGCGGCTGGCGTAGTAGGCGTCGCTTTCCTGGGCGCTGGTTTTTTCAACCCGGCCCTCGATGCGAACCACGCGCTCCATTTCGACCCAATGAAACTGCAACGAGGCAAACGGATTGCCTGCCAGGTCACGGCCTTTGCGGCTTTGGTAATTGGTGTACCAGACCAAGCCACGCTCGTCGCACCCTTTGAGCAGCACCACCCGCGAGTTGGGTCGCAGGTCCGGACCGACCGTGGCCAGGGTCATGGCGGTGGGTTCGGGGATTTCGCCGTTGATGGCTTCGTTGAGCCAACGCTCAAATTGGGCAAAGGGGCTGGGGTCAGAAGCGTTTTCGTCGAGTTCTGCGCGCTCGTAGCTTTTGCGCAAATCGGCCAGATTGGGTTTCATGTCACTGCTTGATGATGGAATCGTTGGGTCGGCTCAGCGGACCAGGTGGCGGGCGAAATTCTTTTCAAACTTGGCCACCTTGGGGCCGACGACAAAAGCGCAATAGCCCTGGTTGGGGTGTTGCTCGAAGTAGTCCTGGTGGTAGGCTTCGGCCGGGTAGTAGCACTGCAGGGCTTGCACTTCGGTCACGATGGGAGAGCCAAAAACCTTTTGGTTTTGAAGCTGTTCGATGTAAGCGCGTGCCAACTCCAGGTCAGCGGGATCGTTGGAATAGATGGCGCTGCGGTACTGAGGGCCGACGTCGTTGCCCTGCCGGTTCAGGGTGGTGGGATCGTGCACGGCAAAAAACACCTCGAGAATTTCGGCCAGGCTGACTTGGCTGCTGTCGTAGCGCAGGCGAACCACTTCGGCGTGGCCGGTTTCACCGGTGCAGATTTGCTCGTAGCTGGGGTGCTCGACGTGGCCGTTGGCATAACCCGACTCGACATCGGTGATGCCCTTCATGCGGACGTAAACGGCTTCGGTGCACCAAAAACAGCCGCCGCCCAGGGTGATGGTTTTGTCGCTCATGATGGGATGATAGTGTTTTTGCCCATACTTTGGCGGGGTGGCCCATGCAAGCCATCACAAAGCTTCAGCGATTTTTCAAAGGCGTGGGCTGGCCCGAATTTTGAATTGTCGGCCTAAAATGAAACCAAACCATGACCGCCGCTTTCGATGTGGCAATTCTCGACCATGAAACGTCTGCTTTTGTTGTTCGCGTTGTGCGCACAGTTCCTGTCCCATGCGGCCGAGGTGATCCCCGTCACGCCCATCGAAAAGTGTTTTCTGTGCAGCAGCACCCCTTCGTTGACCATGTACTTTCAGGGCACTGCTTCCAAAGCGGTTGTGATGTTCATTCCGGGCGGGGAGGGGTATATTGGTCTGAAAGAGGGGCAGACCAATCACCGATATCATTTGTTTCAGACCCTCAAGCGGCTGACCGATCCGACGCTGACCAGCGGCCAGTGGGATGTGGTGTTGCTCGACAGTCCCACCGAGTTGTCGCCGCGACAACATTACCCGGCGGCCAGGGGTGCATCGGATCACTTGATCCGCATCGAAAGCGCGATTCGCTTCTACAAGGAGAAGACCGGATTGCCGGTTTGGCTGATGGGGCACAGCAACGGCGGCATCAGTCTGACCCATTTCCTCCAATACGCCCAAAAGAAGAACAAACTCGATTTGATCGGCGGCATGATTCCCAGCGGAATTCGCAATGAGTCGAATTTTGAGGCGCCGATTCCTTTTCCGGTGCTGTTTTTGCACCATCAAAACGACGGCTGTTCGCACACCATGCCATCGGCGGCCCAAAGCCTGCACGAGAGGGTGAAAAAGGTCGGCACCGCAGCCGTCGATTTCGCCTTTGTGACCAGTGGCGAGCCTGAGGCCAGAGACCCCTGCCGCAGCGGCCACCACATGTATTTTGGGGCTGGCGAAGAGACGGCCAAGGCGATCGACGCCTTCATGTCGGCCAACGTCCGTTAGCAAAACCGGGCCTGTCAGAAATTGGGGTCTGACCCCAATTAAGGTTTTTATTCATTTTTGGTTTTAAATCAAAATCGTGAACCACCAGGAGCAGCCATGACGATCCAGACGATTCTCAAAATGGGCGACGAGCGCCTGTTGCGCATGAGCGAGCCGGTGACTCAGTTTGACACCCCCGAGTTGCACGCGTTGATCCAGGACCTGCGCGACACCATGAAAGCCGCCAATGGCGCCGGTATCGCCGCCCCGCAAATCGGTGTCAATCTGCAAGTGGTGATCTTCGGCAGCGGCCAGATCAATCCGCGCTACCCGCAGTACGAGCCGATTCCGCCCACGGTGTTGATCAATCCGGTCATCACGGTGCTGGACGAGAACGAAGACGAAGGCTGGGAGGGCTGTCTGTCGGTGCCCGGCATGCGCGGCGTGGTGCCGCGTCCGCGCAAAGTGCGCTACCAGGGCTTCGATGAAAAAGGTCAGCCCATCGACCGCGTGGTCGAGGGCTTTCATGCCCGTGTGGTGCAACACGAGTGCGATCACCTGTGGGGCAAGCTGTACCCCATGCGCATCCGCGATTTCAGCCGCTTTGGCTACATCGACGTGTTGTTTCCCGATGTCAAAGACAACTGAATCGCCTGGTTCAGGCCGACGTGTCGGCCAGCCTCACCAGTCGCTCCAGCCCCGCATCGCGGATGCCCCATTCGCGCAGGCTGTGCAGGGTGCTTAGCGCGTATTCCAGCGTGTGCCCATAGCGCCCGCCCACGCGGTCGGCAAAAATGGCGCGGTATTGCTCATCCGTCAGCATGCCGGTGTGGTTGGGGTGCGTGCGCGGCAAAATGAAAGTCAGGGCGCGCACCACACCCTCTTCGGTGTGGCCATTGACCCAGCGTGGCAGATAGACCTGGCTGGGCATTTCGCGTGCCCACAGCGACTCGAGCGCGGCGGGCACTTGGGCGCGTGGTACGCGCATGGCCACGCCCTGACAACTGCCGCCGGGAAGGAGGGCAAACACCAGACCAGGGCGTTCGGGTGTGCCCCGGTTGATGCGACTCCACATCTTCAGCGCACGGTGGTAGCCGTGCACTTGGGCCAGTCGCCGCTCGGCCACCGCCATGTCGGGGCGCCAAATGAGTGAGGCATAGCCGAACACCCAAAGGTCATTGCGCCCACCCCATTCGCGGGTGATGCGATCCATGGACTGCAGGTCGTCGACCACCGTCGGGCGTGGGTTTCAGCCGTGGGTGCCGTTCTGGATCAGCTCGACTTTGTAGCCGTCGGGGTCCTGCACAAAAGCGATGATGGTGTTGCCCCCTTTGACCGGCCCGGCTTCGCGGGTGATCGTGCCGCCGGCGGCGCGGATTTTGTCGCAGGTGGCGGCGACGTCTTCAACCCCCAGGGCGATGTGGCCGTAGGCGGTGCCCAGGTCGTATTGCTCGACCCCGTAGTTGTAGGTCAACTCCAGTTCGGCCTGGCCGGGGTTTTTGTCGTAGCCGACAAAGGCCAGCGAGTATTTTTGTTCGGGGCGGTCGGTGGTGCGCAGCAATTGCATGCCGAGCACGCGGGTGTAGAAATCGATCGAGCGCTGCAGGTCACCGACCCGCAGCATGGTGTGCAACATTCTCATGGGGAACTTCCGGATGTTCAGGGGCCGGGACCCATGCGGCCCCGTGTCGGCAAACGCTATCGTATGATGAACGCCCCCGAAAAACAACCGCAATCGCGAGCAACCCCATGGCCACCATCGAAATTCTGAAAGTCACCAAACTGCCGCCTTTTTTGACCGAAGAGCTGGGCCTACGCTACACCGTGCACGAACTCGACACCCTGAGCGACCCCCTGGCCCTGGCGCGGGTGCAAGCCATTGTGGGGGGTGGCGACGGTCGCCTCAATGCCGAGCTCTTTGACCGCTGCCCCAATGCCAAGGTGGTGTCTTGCTTTGGCGTGGGTTACGACGGCGTGGACACGGCAGCCGCCGTGCAGCGCGGCATTGTCGTGGGGCACACGCCCGACGTGCTCAATGACGAAGTGGCCGATTTGGGTCTGGGCCTGATGTTGTCCGTCGCTCGTCAAATTCCGCAAGCCGACCAGTATGTGCGCAGTGGCCGTTGGGCCCAGGCACCGTTTCCTTTGCAGCGCAAGGTGACCGGCGCCCGCTTGGGCATCGTGGGCATGGGCCGCATCGGCAAGGCCATTGCGCAGCGTGCCGAGGCCTTTCGCATGCAAATCGCCTACACCGCCCGCAGCGCCAAAGCCGATCTGCCTCATGACTTTGTGCCCAGCGTCAAAGAACTGGCCGCGCGCTCGGACTTTTTGTTGGCCATCACCCCTGGCGGCGAGAGCACCAAGGGCATCATCAATGCAGAAGTCCTCCAGGCGCTGGGACCCAGGGGTTTTTTCATCAACATCGCCCGTGGATCGGTGGTCGATCAGCCGGCTTTGCTCGAAGCCTTGAAAAACAACACCATTGCCGGCGCGGGACTGGATGTGTTTGTCGGTGAGCCGAACATCGACCCGGCGTTTTTCAGTCTGCCCAATGTGGTGCTGACGCCGCACATGGCCAGCGCCACCTTCGAGACGCGCCGGGCCATGGCCGATCGATTGCTGGACAACCTGGCCGCCGGTTTGAGCAAGCAACGCATGCCTTCGGCGGTGCCCGAGTGTCAGGTGTTGGAGCAGGGCCGCTGAAGCGGCCTGTGGCAAGGCCGGGGGCGATCAGCCCCTGAAGCCACCGCCAAAGCCGGATTTGCGACCACCGCCGCCGCCACCTCCTCCACCATTGCGTCGGCGGTTGCCACCGCCGCCACCGCCACGGCGATCGGTCATGAGATCGACGCTGGTGCGGGTTGGATCGGGTTCGCGCATGGGGCGGTTGGTGTTTTTGTGGCCGTAGGCGTTGACGCCGTTGTGTGTACCCAAGTGAGCATTGGCGCGGGGCTGAAAGTCGTCGTCGCGGTCATCGTCGTGGTGGCGAGCCGGTGCGGGCTGCCCTTGCAGCATGGGGTCACGCGGTTGACGATCGCCCCGATTGCGGTTGCGGTTGCGACCACCGCGATCCCGATAGCCCTGCCCATCGCCCTGGCGGTCATGGCGCGGTGCACCGCTGTTGCCAGGCTGGCGATCGCCGGGCGTTTGGGGCAGATCGCCTTGAGCTTCGGCACCAAGAGCGGCTGAGCCTTCTTGGGCGTTGGGTCGGGGACCCCGGTTGCCATTGGGGCGCGGTCCACGGTTGTTGCTGGGGCGCGGGCCGTTGCGCGAGCCCCCTTCGGTTTGTTTTTTCTCGCGGATGCGCTCCATCATCTCCTGGCGGGCAGCTTTGGCGGCAGCGGCCATGACTTCGCGACCGGGGGGTTTGCCCAGTCCGCCCCACAGGGTCTGGCGGCCCATGGCGATGGGTTCGGCCTGTTCGCCGGGTTCGGGGCCAAAGCCCTCGATGACTTGCACCGGGATCTCTTGCCGGGTGAAACGCTCGATTTCTTTCATGAAGCCTTCTTCGTCCAGCGACACCAGGCTGATCGCCTCGCCGCTGGCCCCGGCGCGGCCGGTGCGGCCGATGCGGTGGACATAGTCTTCGGAAATGTTGGGGATCTCGTAATTGACGACGTGCGGCAGGTCGTCGATGTCGATGCCGCGCGCGGCAATGTCGGTGGCCACCAGGGCCCGCAACTCGCCGGTTTTGAAGCCTTCGAGTGCCTGGGTGCGGGCGGTTTGACTTTTGTTGCCGTGCAGGGCCATGGCGGTGATGCCCTGCTTGTTCAGAAAGTCAGCCACATGGTTGGCGCCGTATTTGGTGCGGGTAAAGACCAGCACCTGGCTCCAGTTGTGTTCGTTGATGATGTGCGCCAACAAGGCTTTTTTCTTGTTTCGCCCCACCGGGTGGATGCGCTGGGTGATGAGCTGGACGGTGGTGTTGCGCGGCGTGACCTGGATGCTTTGCGGGTTGCGCAGCAGGCCATTGGCCAACTCGCGGATTTCATCGCTGAAGGTGGCCGAGAACAGCAGGCTTTGCTTGTTTTGCGGCACCAGCGCCAGCACTTTTTTGACATCGTGGATGAAACCCATGTCCAGCATGCGATCGGCTTCATCGAGCACCAAAATCTGTACCGTGGACAGATCCAGGTGGCCTTGCTGCTGCAAGTCGAGCAAACGCCCAGGGGTGGCCACCAGAATGTCGACGCCTTTGCGCAGGCGGTCGATTTGCGGGTTCATGCCGACGCCGCCAAAGATGACGGCGGAGGTCAGTTGCAGGTATTTGCCGTAAGAGCGCACCGACTCTTCAACCTGGGCAGCCAGTTCGCGGGTGGGTGTGAGCACCAGAGCGCGGATGCCATAGACCCCGAATTGGTTGGTGACACTGCGCGCCATGCTGAGTTTGTGCAGCATGGGCAGGGTGAAGGCCGCGGTTTTGCCGGTTCCGGTTTGGGCGCCGGCCAGCAGATCGTGACCTTCGAGCACGGCCGGAATGGCTTGCTGCTGAATCGGGGTGGGGGTTTCGTAGCCTTGCTCAAGCACGGCTTTCAGGATGGCCGGGGCCAATTTCAGTTCATCAAAGTTCATGGTGTGGCGTCTGGTTCCAGGACGCATGGCAATCGGCCCATCAGACCCGCTTAAGGGTCACCCAGTGTGAGGCTGATCAGGTTAAGGGTTGAGCGCGTGACATTCGCGGAGGTTGGCTTGCAACTCCACGACCCGGCTCCAGCAGGGACGCTGTGGTTGAGGCGACTGGGGGCATCAACGCAACGAATTGTGACACATTTCAGCTTCGTGCGATAGTCCAGACGGCACTCAGCCATAATCCCACTTGAACCCGCACCTGAGCCGGGCCTGACCGAATACTTATCACACCATGTCCCAATACGTCTTCACCATGAACCGGGTCGGCAAGATCGTGCCGCCCAAACGCCAGATTTTGAAAGACATTTCTTTGTCGTTTTTCCCGGGCGCCAAGATCGGCGTGCTGGGTCTGAATGGTTCCGGCAAATCGACCCTGCTCAAGATCATGGCCGGTGTCGATACCGAGATTGAGGGCGAAGCCATCCCCATGCCCGGGATCAAGGTCGGTTATCTGCCCCAGGAGCCTCAGTTGGATCCTCAGGAAAACGTGCGCCAGGCTGTCGAGGGCGGAATGGGCGAGGTCTTGCACGCCAAGGCCAGACTGGAAGAAATCTACGCCGCCTACGCAGAGCCCGATGCCGACTTTGACAAGCTCGCTGCCGAACAAGGTGAGCTCGAAGCCGTGATCGCCGCCGCCGGCTCGGACAGCGAGCACCAGCTGGAAATTGCCGCTGATGCTTTGCGTTTGCCGCCTTGGGACGCCACCATCGGGAATTTGTCGGGCGGTGAAAAGCGCCGCGTGGCCCTGTGTCGCCTGCTGCTGTCCAAGCCGGACATGCTGTTGCTTGACGAACCGACCAACCACCTGGACGCCGAATCGGTCGATTGGCTGGAGCAATTCCTGCAGCGCTTTCCCGGCACCGTGGTGGCCATCACCCACGACCGCTATTTTCTGGACAACGCGGCCGAGTGGATTTTGGAGCTCGACCGTGGCCACGGCATTCCCTGGAAGGGCAATTACTCGACCTGGCTGGAGCAAAAGCAAGACCGCTTGCAGCAAGAACAAAAGGGCGAAGAGGCCCGTGCCAAAGCCCTGAAAAAGGAATTGGAGTGGGTGCGCCAAAACCCCAAGGGCCGACAGGCCAAGAGCAAGGCGCGCATTGCCCGCTTCGAGGAATTGTCCAGCATCGAATACCAAAAGCGCAATGAAACACAAGAGATCTTCATCCCGGTGGCCGAACGCCTGGGCAATGAGGTCATTGAGTTCAATGGCGTGTCCAAAAGCTTTGGCGACCGTTTGTTGATCGACAACCTCAGTTTCAAAGTGCCTCCCGGTGCCATCGTCGGCATCATCGGCCCCAACGGCGCCGGCAAGTCCACCTTGTTCCGCATGATCACCGGGCTTGAAACGCCCGATGCGGGCGAGGTCAAGATCGGTCAGACGGTGCAAATTGCCTTCGTGGACCAGACGCGCGATGACCTCTCCAACGACAAAACCGTGTGGGAAGATGTTTCGGGCGGTCTGGACATTTTGACGGTTGGCAAATTCGAGATGCCCAGCCGCGCCTACTGCGGCCGCTTCAACTTCAACGGCGGTGACCAGCAAAAGAAAGTGGGCATGCTCTCGGGCGGTGAGCGCGGGCGCTTGCACCTGGCCAAAACCCTGATCAAAGGGGGCAACGTGTTGCTGCTGGACGAGCCCTCCAACGACCTCGACGTCGAAACCCTGCGTGCGCTCGAAGACGCGCTGCTCGAATTCGCCGGTTCGGTCATGGTCATCAGTCACGACCGCTGGTTTTTGGATCGCATCGCCACCCACATTCTGGCTTGCGAAGGCGACAGCCAATGGGTCTTCTTTGACGGCAACTACCAGGAGTACGAGGCCGACAAGAAGAAGCGATTGGGCGAAGAAGGGGCCAAGCCGCACCGCGTGCGTTTCAAGGCCCTGAAGTAAGCCCCAAAGTCTCTCAAGCCAAGTCGCGGGCTGCGGGCCACCAGCGTGCGCCCAGCCGCAAACCGGTGGCGCTGTTCACGGCGTCGAGCGTAGCCCGCGCCACCGCCTCGGCCGCCATGGTGCCCAGCAACATCGGATCCGGGCTGAGTTCGCACTGACCGGTGGCCAACCCGAACAAGGTGTCCCCGTCCATGGGGGTGTGCACGGGCCGGATGGTGCGTGCCAGACCATCGTGGCCGGCCACGGCCAGGCGTTGTGCCTGCGCCTTGTCGAGCCGGGCATTGCAGGCGACCACCCCGATGGTGGTGTTGGCCCCCGCCATGGGCCCGATCGGTGTTTCCCCCTGCAACAAGGCCTGTTGGGTGTTGAGCAGTGTCAAAGAATCTGCCGAATGCCGGGCACCGGCCAGTACCTGCCCGTTGCCGGGGTCGATCACATCGCCCAAGGCATTGCAGACCACCAGCGCCGCCACCTGCCAGGGACCGACTTGCACCAAGGCCTGGCCAACACCGCCTTTCATGGCCCGTTCAGGGCCGAATACCTTGCCTACCGTGGCCCCGGTGCCGGCTCCCACAGACCCTGAAGCAGCGGCGCCAGCCATGGCGTTGTCGCAAGCGTCCCAGCCCGCTTGGGCATCGGGACGCACACCGGGGTCACCGACCCCCAGATCGAAGATCACCGCCGCCGGCACGATCGGTACCCTGACCGGGCCGACACGCAGGCCGTGACCGTGCGCCTCCAGCCAGCGCATCACACCGCCGGCGGCGTCGAGACCATAGGCACTGCCCCCGGAGAGCAAGATGGCATGCACGCGGTCCACGGTATGGCCCGGGGCCAGCACGTCGGTCTCGCGGGTGCCGGGAGCGGCCCCCCGCACATCCACGCCTGCCACGACACCTTGGGGGCACAGAACCACCGTGCAGCCCGTGGGGCGGGTCTGCAAAGTGCAATGGCCGACGCGCAGGCCGGCCAGGGCGGCCAAACCTCGGGAAGAGTCTTTCAAAGTAGTCATGATGAAGTATATTTTGAGAATTAATAAAATATTTGGTATTATTTAATTAAGTTGAATTTGATCTTTGTGTTCAAGAAAGGAAATGTCATGTCGATTGCCCCTGCTGAATCCACCCTTGCTGTTGGCCAGTTTTGCGGGACCACCGAGGTCGCCCGCATTTTGGGCCTTTCGGTGGGCACCGTCCAGTCTTTGGTCGAGCGGCAAGAACTCCAGGCCTGGAAAACGCGCGGGGGTCATCGCCGGATTTCGCTGGCATCGGTCCAGGATTATCAACGCCGCAATCATTCGGCCGCCCTGGGCGCTGCCGCGAACGATCGCATCATGTGGGTGCAAGAAAGCGGGGCCTTGCGTCAGAAATTGTCTCAGACCATGGCCAAATGGGGGATTCGCTTTCAGATCGACTGGTTTGAAAACATGGTCGAGGCTTCGATGAGTTTGCAAAATCTGCGCCCCGGTCTGGTGGTGATCGACCTCAAAACACATCAGGCCGATGCAATGCATTTCATCCGCCATGTCCACGCCCAACCCGAGTTCAGCGCCATGACTTTGCTTGTGATCAGTGGCACTCGCATGCCCGACGACGTTTTGGCCGCTTCCACCGGGGCACAGGTGCATTGGGCGCGCAAACCGCTGGATTGGTCCTGGCTGCGCGGCTATTGCGAGGCCTATCAGATGCTTCAGTTGCGCCAGGCCATGCACTGAACCCGGGTGTGACAGGGCAGACCCCAATCCGGAACCTCATGCGCTTGGGTTAGGCTTGCCCCATGCGACCCCATCACGCCCATTGGCCCGCCCGCGTGCCGCACGCGATCACTGTTCCAGTCACCTCTTTGTGGGACAACCTGGCCACCTCGGCCCGGCGTTTCCCGGAGAAAGTGGCCTTGGAGTTTTTGGGCCAATCCACCCCCTACCGCGAACTCAGCCGACAAGTCGATGTGCTGGCCGCCCGCTTGCACCAATTGGGCGTGAAAAAAGGCGACCGGGTGGTGCTGGACATGCAAAACTGTCCGCAGTTGGTGGTGGCCCACTTTGCCATTTTGCGAGCCAACGCCGTGGTGGTCCCGGTCAACCCCATGAACCGGGCCGAAGAACTGAAGCACTACATCACCGATCCCGACGCCAAAGTGGCCATCGTCACTTCGGATCTGGCTGCCGACATGGCCACGGCCAGCAATGCATTGCCTGCCGGGCAAGGTCTGGCACATCTGATCGTCACCCATTACACCGACGCCTTTGATCCCTCTGCGGCGGGTGAGTTGCCCCCCAACTGGACGCCCTGGTTGCTGGCGCGCCCCGCTCTGCCCGAACTGTCGCAAGGGCGGGTTGAATCCTGGCAAGACGCGTTGTCGTGCCAGGCCGAACCACCGCCACACGTGGTTGGGCGCGACGACATGGCTTTATTGCCCTACACCAGTGGCACCACCGGCTTGCCCAAGGGTTGTATCCATCCGCATCGCAGCATCATGCACAACGTCTGCGCCGGCTCGATGTGGGGTGGCAGTTCGCACGAAAACATCGCTTTGTGCGTGGTTCCCATGTTTCACATCACGGGCATCGTGGTTTTGTTGCACACCTGCATGTACCTGGGCGCCACGATGGTCATCATGCCGCGCTGGGATCGCGAGCTGGCCGGGCAACTGATCTCCCGGCATCGGGTCACGCACTGGACCAACATCCCGACCATGGTGATCGATTTGTTGGGCAGTCCCAATTTTGACCGCTTTGATCTGGGCAGCCTGCAGTACATCGGGGGCGGCGGCGCGGGCATGCCGCAGGCCGTGGCGCAACGCCTGCTGGACTTGTACGGACTTCACTATGTCGAGGGTTATGGCCTGACCGAAACCGCTGCCCCTTCGCACAGCAACCCGCCTGATCGCCCCAAGCAACAATGCCTGGGCGTGCCTTATGTCAGCTCGGATGCGCGGGTGATCAACCCCGACACCTTGCAGGAGCTACCGGCGGGTGAGAGCGGTGAGATCATCATCAGCGGCCCGATGGTCTTTGACGGCTACTGGAAACGCCCCGAGGCCACGGCGGCGGCGTTCATTGAATTCGAGGGGCGGCGTTACTTCCGCTCGGGTGACATGGGTCGGGTCGATGAAGAGGGCTATTTCTTCATGACCGACAGGCTCAAACGCATGATCAACGCCAGTGGTTTCAAAGTCTGGCCGGCCGAGGTCGAATCGCTGATGTTCCGTCACCCCGCCATCCAGGAAGCTTGCGTGATCGCCGCTCGCGACAACTACCGGGGCGAAACCGTCAAGGCGGTCGTGGTGTTGCGTGCGGGACATTCGGGTCAGGTGTCCGAGCAAGACATCATCGACTGGTGCCGCGACAATATGGCTGTTTATAAAGCACCGCGCATCGTCGAGTTTGTCGACACCCTGCCCAAAAGCGGCAGCGGCAAGGTGATGTGGCGGGCCTTGCAGGAAGCCGAAGACCGATGAAACTCTCCATCCTTGATCAATCGGTGGCCGCCGCCGGTCGCACCCAGGCGCAGGCCATCGCCCAAACCGTTGAATTGGCCGTCTGTGCCGAGCGCCTGGGTTACCACCGCTTCTGGGTCAGCGAGCACCACAGCCACCCCAGCATCGTGGGCACCGCGCCCGAGGTGCTGATGGCGGCACTGGCCATGCGCACCCGGCGCATCAGGCTGGGCAGCGCCGGTGTCATGTTGCCGCACTACTCGGCGCTGAAGGTGGCCGAGCAGTTCCGGGTGCTGGAGGCCTTGGCCCCCGGGCGGATCGACTTGGGCGTAGGTCGCGCGCCGGGCAGCGATGGCCGCACCGCCCAGGTGCTCAATCCCGATCGATACGCGTCAGAAAACTTCCCGCAACAGGTCATCGACTTGCACACCTGGGTGACGGGTGGCACGCCGGCAGGCGGTCATCCGGGACATGGGGTGTATGCCGGTCCAAGCGGCGACACCCACCCCGATCTGTGGATGCTGGGCAGTTCGGACTATGGCGCCCAGCTGGCGGCGCATTTGGGCCTGCCCTATGCCTTTGCCTACTTCATCACCGACGGTCGGGGGGCCGACCAGGCGTTGCAACTTTATCGACAGGGCTTTCAGCCGAGTCCGGTTCGGCAAGCGCCCGAGGCCGTGCTTTGCGTCTGGGCTTTGGCCGCCGAAACCGAAGCCGAAGCCTGGCATCTGTTCCAAAGCCGTGCCCGCTGGCGCATCGATCGTGATTTTGGGCGCTTGGGGCCGATGTTGCCCCCTGAGCAAGCCCAACGCGACTGGAGCCCGGCCGAAGAAATCTCATTGGCCAGGCTGAAAGCCAACGCCCTGGTGGGCAGCGCAGCCCAAGTCGCCGACAAACTTCAGGCTTTGGGACAAAGACTGGGGGTGGACGAGTTGGTGGTCATCACCTGGACGCACGACCCTCAGGCGCAGCGTCGGTCGTATGAGTTGCTGGCGCGTGAATTCGGGCTGAGTGCTCAGGCCCAGCGAAAGGCCGAGGCTGTCTCAGCTTGAGCAGCTGCCGCCGCAGCCACTGATCTGATCCCGAGGCAGCGCCTCGGGGTGTGCGACCTGACCGGTGGCGGCATCGTAGCCGACCCCGCGCAGGTGCAAGGCCAGGGCGGCATCCATGGTCTGAGCGTGTTGCGTGAACCACACCCCCAACTCCCGGGCCAAGTCACGCAACAAGACCAGGTCACCTTCTTCGCGACCCCGCCGTAACCCCTCGCGCAGCACTTGCAAGATCACGCTGTGCTGGGTGGTGTGGCAATTGCCGGACGAAAAATGGGTGTCTTTCATCCAGCGGTCTTCTGCCCCAAAGTGGCCGTCGGTGTGTTCGACCATGGCGGCAAAGCGCTCGACCACCTGCCCGTCTTCGGCGATTTCGATGGCGCCCAGCAAGTCGATGAACTCGCGGTGGGTGTCGTCCATGAAGGGCAAATCCAGGTGCAAGGCATCGGACCATTGCAGACTGGCTTGTCGTTCGGCTGTGGCGACTTCGGTCATGGTGTTCTCCCTGAGTGATCGCATCATAGATCAGGCCTGCAGGGTGCCGCATTGATGCAGGTCAAGGCATGAAAAACGGACCCCGCAGGGTCCGTGTGGTCGTGGCGGATGAAATGCTCAATCCGCGTGCCGATCACATGCGCTCGAAGATGGCGGCAATGCCCTGGCCGCCGCCGATGCACATGGTCACCAGGGCGTAGCGTCCCTGAATGCGTTGCAGTTCGTACAGGGCCTTGACGGTGATCAGCGCACCCGTGGCGCCGATGGGGTGACCCAGCGAAATGCCCGAACCATTGGGGTTGACCTTGGCCGGGTCCAGGCCCAGTTCTTGGGTGACGGCGCAGGCCTGCGCGGCAAACGCTTCGTTGGCCTCGATCACATCGAGGTCATGCACCGACAGCCCGGTGCGCTTGAGCACGGCTTGGGTGGCCGAGATCGGGCCCACGCCCATGATCTTGGGGTCCAGGCCGGTGTGGGCATAACCCACCAGGCGAGCCATGGGCTTGAGGCCGCGGGCCTGGGCAGCTTTGCCCTCCATCAGGACCACAGCGGCCGCAGCGTCGTTGATGCCCGAAGCATTGCCGGCGGTGACGGTGCCGTTTTCCTTGACGAACACGGGCTTGAGCTTGGCAAAGTCTTCCAGCTTGGCGCCGGTTCGGAAGTGTTCGTCGGTGGCGTAGGCCACTTCACCTTTTTTCGACTTCAGCATGACCGGCACGATCTGGTCCTTGAAACGACCCTCGGCAGTGGCGCGCTCGGCACGGTTGTGGCTTTCAACCGCCAGCGCATCTTGCATGTCGCGGGTGATGCCGAATTTGGCGGCGACGTTCTCGGCGGTGACGCCCATGTGGATGGTGTGGAAAGGGTCGTGCAGGGCACCGACCATCATGTCGACCACTTTGGCGTCGCCCATGCGCGACCCCCAGCGTTGCGTCAGGTTGGCATAGGGGCCACGGCTCATGTTCTCGGCACCGGCGCCGATGGCGACGTCGCAGTCACCCAACAGAATCGACTGGCTGGCGCTGACAATGGCTTGCAGGCCCGAGCCGCACAGGCGGTTGACGTTGAAGGCGGGCGTGGCTTCGGCGCAACCGCCGTTGATGGCGGCCACCCGCGACAGGTACATGTCTTTGGGCTCGGTGTTGACCACGTGGCCAAAGACCACATGGCCAACGTCTTTGCCCTCGACCTGGGCACGCGCCAGGGATTCCCGAACGACCAGGGCGGCCAGTTCGGTGGGGGGAACATCTTTGAGGCTGCCGCCATAAGTGCCAATGGCGGTGCGCACACCGCTGACCACAACTACTTCACGCATAAAAGTCTCCTGGAAGGGGGGGTAGATGGGCATTTTGCAGCGCCTGGGCTACAGAGGGCTGACAAAATTCATCAGGCCATGACGCCGGAACAGGGGCTGTCCAATGCCGATTGTGGCCTGAAACCGGGTGCCTCAGGCCCAACTGCCAGGCGTGCAACAACAATCCTGGAGCCGCGTCCGCGATCTCTGGGGGCGCATAGAGCCGATCGCCCCGGATGGGGTGGCCCAGATGGCACAGATGAACCCGCAATTGATGGCTGCGCCCGGTCAGGGGGCGCAACAGCAGCAGGCTGCTGCGCTGGTCGGGCGTGCTGGCCAGCAGTCGCCACCAGGTTTGGCTGGGCTTGCCCTGAGGGCCGACATGATGGCGCGGGCGGTCGGGCCAGTGCAAATCGATCGGGGCATCGATCAGATGCCATTCGCCGGTCTGGGCGGGCACCCCATCGACCACGGCCAAATAGCTTTTGTGCACCTGGCGCAAGGCAAAAGCCGCATTCAACTGGCGCTGGGTCTGGGCATCGCGGGCCAACACCATCACGCCGGAGGTGGCCTGATCGAGGCGGTGCACCAAACGGGCTTGGGGGTCGTGTTGCTGGATCCTGGCAGTCAGGCAGTCTTGCTTGTCGGGACCGCGCCCGGGGGCACTGAGCAAACCCGCCGGCTTGTCCACCACCCAAAGGTGGGGATCGTGATCGATCACTTCAATGCCGTGCAGGCACATCCCTTTCATGGACGGTTCCAGACTTGCTCGGCCAGGCGCAAGACCTGCTGCACCCGATCGGGCGTGTCGCAGTGGACGGTGTGCCGTTCGCTCATGCCGCGCAGCCAGGTCAGTTGGCGTTTGGCCAGTTGGCGGGTGGCCGCGACACCCAGTTCGGACAAGCGTCGATCATCGGCCGGCGTCCAGGGGCGCCCTTCGTGTTCGGCTTGCGCCAGCAAGGCCCAAGCCTGCCGGTAACCGACGCAACGCATGGCAGGCAGATCGGGGTTCAGGTCGCCGCGCGCACGCAGGGCGCGCACCTCGTCAACCAGACCGGTGGCCAGCATTTGTTCAAAGCGCAGGGCGATGCGTTCGTGCAACCAGGCCCGGTCTTGCGGCTCGAGGCTGATCACCCAGGGGACAGGTCGCAGTGCATCCAGCCTTGAGCGCCTGAAGAAAGAAGACAGCGGTTGTCCGGTGTGGCGCCACACCTCCAGCGCCCGACCGATGCGTTGCGCATCGCGCGGGGCGAGGCGATGCGCCGTTTCCGGGTCTACCCGAGCCAACTCGGCATGCAGCGCAGGCCAGCCAAGGTCGCGCGCTTGGGCTTCGATCGTGGCACGCAACTCGGGCTGCGCGGCGGGCAAATCATCGAGACCCTCGAACAAGGCTTTGAAATAAAGCAGGGTGCCGCCGACCAGCACCGGGCGGTGACCCCTTGCGCTGATTTCGGTGATCAGTCGCCGGGCATCGCGGGCGAAATCGGCTGCGCTGTAGGCTTGCGCGGGGTCGAGGATGTCGATCAGGTGATGGGGTACGCGCGTCAGTTCGGCGGCGTCGGGCTTGGCCGTACCGATGTCCATGCCCCGATAAACCAGCGCCGAGTCCATGCTGATGATTTCGATCGGCCAGCGTTGCGCCAGGGCCAGAGAGGCTTCGGTCTTGCCGCTGGCAGTGGGCCCGGCCAGCACCAGGCATGGCGGCTCGGGCCAGGGCAGGCCCGGGTCAGGCGGGGACATCAGCGGCCTCGCAAGAACAGGGCGTCGAGCTCTTTCATCGACAACGCACGCCAGGTCGGGCGGCCATGGTTGCATTGATCGGCGCGATCGGTTGCTTCCATTTGGCGCAGCAAGGCATTCATTTCATCCAGGGTCAGGCTGCGGTTGGCGCGCACGGCAGCATGGCAGGCCATCGTGGCCAGCAATTCGTTGTGAGCGCGCTCAATCACGCTGCTGGCCGGCATCTGGGCCAGGTCGGTCAACACGCTGCGTGCCAGTGCCACGCCGTCGCTGTCGGCCAGGCTGGCGGGCACACTGCGCAAGACCAGGCTTTGTGCCCCCAAGACACTGAGATCCAGCCCCAGAGCCAAAAGATGCTCGCTGTGTTCTTGAGCCGTGGCGATTTCGGTTTCGGTGGCGGCGAAATGCAAGGGCACCAGCAATTGTTGGCTGTCGATGCGCTGTGCGGCTTGTTGTTTGAGTTGTTCATAGACGATGCGCTCGTGCGCGGCGTGCATGTCGACCAGCACCAGGCCCTGGGCGTTTTGGGCCAGGATGTAAACCCCGTGCAACTGGGCCAGGGCACGACCCAGCGGCCAGTCGGCCTCGCGGGGCAGGGCGTTGGGCTGGGGAGCGGCGGCGTCTTGACCGCCGGTGAACCCGATCGTCGACGCGACGTTGGGTCCATCACCTTGAACCGGGACCACGGGTGTGCCCGCAGGGCTGGCCACCGGGCGGCCCCACAGTTGCTTGAGGTCGTCCCAGTTTTGGCTGACCGGCATGCGTTGCTGTTGCCATTGCGGGCGGGCGTCAGTGCCGGGAACACGCTCGGCAGCAGGCCAGGCTGGCGAGTCGGATGATTCGGACGAGCCAGGCATGCCGGTGGACAAGACCGGTGGAGCACTGGACCAGTTGCCGGCGCGGGGCGCGGCCAAGGCCTGCTCGACCGCATGGCGCACGGCCTGATGCACCTCTCGGCTGTCCCGAAAACGCACTTCGATTTTGGTGGGATGCACATTGACGTCGACCCGCATCGGGTCGATTTCGAGGTACAAGGCATACACCGGTTGACGTTGACCGTGCAACACATCTTCAAAGGCGCTGCGCACGCCGTGCATGATCACTTTGTCGCGCACGAAGCGACCGTTGACATAAGCGTGCTGCTGGTCCGAACGCGAGCGGGCGTGGTCGGGCAAGCCGACCCGGCCCCGGATGCGGATCCTGCCATCGGCCACATCGACCGGCACCGATTGCGCCAAAAAATCTTCGCCCCAGACATCGGCCAGGCGTTGATCCAGGGCTTGAGCCCCGTTTTGAGCGCGCCATTGCGCTGAAAGTTTGCCTTCGTGCCAGATCTCGAAGCCCACATCGGGGCGAGCCAATGCGTGGCGGCGCACCGATTCGATGCAATGCGCCAACTCGGTGGCCACCGACTTGAGGAACTGGCGCCGTGCGGGGGTGCTGAAAAACAACTCGCGCACTTCGACCGTGGTGCCGGTGGCACGGGCCACCGGTCGCATTTCGCCGCTGCGGGCGTCCAGCGCGGTGGCGTGCTCGGCCTGCCGGTTGCGCGAGGTCAAGGTCAGGTCGGAGACCGAGGTGATGGCGGCCAGGGCTTCGCCCCGAAAACCCATGGTGGCCACCGATTCCAGGTCGGTCAGGCTGCGGATTTTGCTGGTGGCGTGGCGGCGCAGCGCCATGGGCAACTCGGATGGGGGCATGCCGACCCCGTCGTCCTCGATGGCTATCAGGCGCATGCCGCCCTCAATCAGGCGCACCACCACCTGGCTGGCACCGGCGTCCAGCGCGTTGTCGACCAGTTCGCGAACCACCGATGCCGGGCGCTCGACCACTTCGCCGGCCGCGATCTGGCTGACGAGTTCATCGGGCAATTCCACGATGGGACGGGTCTGGGGAAGGTTATTCACACGATCATTTTAAAGGGCTTGCGATAATGCCCCCATGGAACTTTTGTTCGTCCTGATCGATTTCGTGCTGCATGTCGACCGTCACCTGGGTGCTTTTGTTCAACAACATGGCGCCTGGGTCTATGCGCTGCTGTTCGCCATCATCTTCATCGAGACCGGTCTGGTGGTGATGCCTTTTTTACCGGGTGACTCGCTTTTGTTTGTCACCGGGGCTTTGTGCGGCGCCGGCCACATGGATTTGACACTGACCCTGGCTTTGTTGCTGGCGGCCGCCATTTTGGGGGATCAACTCAATTACCACATCGGTCATCGGGTCGGCGATGCGGTCTGGCAATGGAATGGTCGCTGGTTCAATCGCCAGGCTTTCGAGCAGGCGCACCGCTTCTATCAGCGCCATGGCGCCATCACCATCATTCTGGCGCGGTTCATGCCCTTCATCCGCACTTTCGCGCCCTTCGTCGCCGGCGTGGCGCGCATGAATCACGGCACTTTCACGCTGTACAACTGTGTCGGCGGGGCGATTTGGGTGCTGGGTCTGGGTCTGGCCGGTTACTGGTTCGGCAACCTCGAATGGGTGCAGACGCACTTGAGCAAAATCATCTGGGCACTCATCATCGGCCCGGGTCTGATCGCCATTTACGGGGGCTGGCGCGCTCGTCAACAAGCGCAAGCCGAGGCAGGCGTTCCTAAGCCCTGATCGGGTGGCGCCGGAAAAACCCCAGCACCCCCTGATGCAGGGCCTGCACCAGCGCGTCCTGGTATTCGGGAGTGTTGAGCAACGCTTCTTCCAGCGGGTTGCTGATGAAGGCCGACTCGATCAAAACACTGGGGATTTCGGGGGACCTCAAGACCGCAAAGCCGGCCTGCTCAACCTGGGGCTTGTGCAAACGGCCCACCTGGCGCATTTGACTGAGCAACTCCTGACCCAGCAACAGGCTGTGGTTGATTTGCACCGAAGTGCTCATGTCGAACAGGGCTTGTCGGACTTGGGCGTCGGCCACCCTGATCTGGCTCAGGCCGCCGATGGCGTCCGAGCGGTTTTCACGCTGCGCCATCCAGCGTGCAGCGGCACTGGATGCTGCCCCCTGGCTCAGGGCGAATACGCTGGCACCGCGCGCCTGCGGCTGAAAAAACGCATCGGCGTGGATGCTCAGGAACAATTCAGCCCGCACCTGATGCGCTTTTTGCACCCGCACGTGCAGCGGCACGAAATAGTCGCCGTCGCGGGTGAGGAAGGCACGCAGGCGAAAGTCACCCTGTCGTTGTCGAACTTGCGTCTGGTTGATCCGGTCGCGCAGCTTCATGGCCAGTGCGAGCACCACGTCTTTCTCGCGCGTTCCGTTGGGGCCGATGGCGCCGGGGTCTTCGCCGCCATGGCCGGCATCGATGGCAATCACCGCAAATTGTTCGGTGCCGCCCGGGTCCGGCGGCGATCGCCCCGCAGCGGGGGGCGGTGGCTTGCCAGGCAAGGGCACAGGCTCGGGACGACCTTGTTGGCGTTGCCAGATCTCCGCGATCGGGTCGGGCGCCGTGCTGGCGGGTGGGGTTTGGCGCAATTCGGCGATCAGGGCTTCGAGCGGGTCGATGGCCTGGACGGGGAAGAGGTCAAGCAACAAACGATGCTGGTAGACCGCCTCTACCGGTGGCAAGTTGATCCACTGGGGCCGAACCGCCTGGCGCAAATCGAACACCAACCGAACGGTCTGGGCATTGAACTGGCCTGCCCGCACGCCCAGGATGTAGGGATCGTCCGGGCGCACCTGCCCCACCAGGTCGCGCAATGCGTCGTCCAGCACCAAGCCCTGGATGTCCACCGCCAGGCGTGGGGGCTGGTCAATGAATTGAACCTGGGTTTTCAGGGGGACGTCGGATTCCAGCGTGACCCGGGTGTATTCGCGTGCCGGCCAGATGCGAACACCCAGCAAGGCAGAGGCTTTGCCGAGCGTGCTGTATCCCAGCAGCATCAAGGCCAGGCCTTGCAGCCAGTGGCGACGATTCGGACCTTGCAGCGGGTTCAAATTGCCTCCAGCAAGGTGCGACCCAGTGCACTTGCGGCTTCAGCATGCACTTGGCGCAACCCTTCGTCGTCGCAGTGGATGTGCAGGGCCAGATCGGCCCGTGGCCGATGCGCTCCGGCCTTGGCCGGCCACTCAACCAGTTTCAGGCCGGTTTGGCCAAACAGGTCTCGCAGACCTGCTTCATGCCATTCGCGCGGATCCTCCAGCCGATAAAAATCAAAATGCCAGATGGCCACCGGGCAGCCGTCGGCCTGGCCCCAATGCGGCTCGACCACCCCATAGGTTGGGCTTTTGATGCGGCCAGTCACCCCCAGGGCGCGCAACAGGTGGCGCACCCAGGTGGTTTTGCCGGCCCCCAGATCGCCATGCAACTCAATGATGGCATCGCGCACCTGCGGCAAGCGGGCCAGGCGCCGGGCGCTGTCGCGGGTGTCGTCTTCGGTGAGCCAGCAGGTGTTTTTTACAATGGGTTCCACAGACCAAGGAATTCCGGTTGAAATCAGATCTCATGCCATCCGATGTACAGGCCCAGTTGCAAGCTTGGGCCCTCGAGCTTGGATTCTCGCAAATTGGCGTGGCCGACATCGATTTGTCCCACGCCGAGCAGGGTTTGCGCGATTGGCTGGCCGCCGGCTTTCATGGCGAGATGGCCTACATGGCTCGCCACGGCATGGTGCGCGCCCGACCTGCCGAGTTGGTGCCGGGCACCGTCAGCGTGGTGTGCGTGCGCATGGATTATGTGCCAGAGCAAGCCGGGGCCGACTGGCAAGCGCAAGAGCAACAGCGGACCGAGCGGCCCGGGCAGGGCTTGATTTCGATGTATGCCCGCGGGCGCGACTATCACAAGGTGTTGCGCCAGCGGCTGGAAAAACTGGCTCAACGCCTGCGCGCACAGTGGGGCGAACTGGGCTACCGCGTGTTCACCGATTCAGCCCCGGTGCTGGAGGTTGAGTTGGCCACCCGAGCCGGCCTGGGCTGGCGCGGCAAGCACACCCTGCTGCTTCATCGCGAAGCGGGCTCGATGTTTTTTTTGGGCGAAATTTACGTGGATCGCGCTTTGCCGCAAAGCGAGCCGGCCAGCGACCATTGCGGGCGTTGCAGCGCGTGCATCGACGTGTGTCCCACATCGGCCATCGTGGCCCCGCAACGACTGGACGCGCGCCGCTGCATTTCTTACCTGACCATCGAGCACACTGGCCCGATCGAGCCCGCCCTGCGTCCCCTGATCGGCAACCGGATTTACGGCTGCGACGACTGTCAGGTGGTGTGCCCGTGGAACAAATACGCCCAATTCAGCACCCTGGATGATTTCAAGCCCCGAAGGGACATGCAAGATGCCGAGTTGCTGGATTTATGGCGCTGGGACGAGGCCGAGTTTTTGCGCCGCACCGAAGGCAGTGCGATTCGGCGCATCGGCCACGAGCGCTGGCAGCGCAATTTGGCGGTGGCCATGGGTAACGCCATCCGTCAGGCTCCGCACAGCCCCCTGGCGCGCGCATTGTGCGAAACCCTGACCGAGGCCTTGCCTCGTTTGAGTCCGCTGGTGCGCGAACACGCCCAGTGGGCCCTGCGCCAAGCCGATCTTTAGCGCAGCACCAGCACCGGGACAGTCGAATGGGTCAGCACCTGCTGGGTTTCGCTGCCCAACAAGAGGCGTTTGAGACCGCGGCGGCCGTGCGACGCCATGACAATCAGGTCGACCTTGGACTTGCGTGCCGAGGCAATGATGGCGTCGGAGACGATGTCGGATTTGACGACCATGCCTTTGGCCTTGACGTTTTTGGCGGTGGCTTGCTTGATCACGGCGTCGAGCGTGGTCTGTGCCGTATCGCCCCATTTTTGTTCGATCCTGGAGACTTCCTCGGCCGTCAGCGGCAAAGAGCCTTCGAAGTAGGTCTGGGCATAGCGCGGGGTGACGCGCAAGGCGATCAACTCGGCACCGGTGGCGGCGCACAAACCGATGGCATGGGTGACCGCTTTTTTGGAAAGCGTGGAACCGTCGGTGGTGACGAGAACTTTCTTGTACATGATGTTGCTCCTGAGTTACAGCGTGAAAAAAAGACCGTTGACGCCATGATTACGCCAATTCCATGCGTTTGATTTGATGCAGGTCAAGATTGGCGCAAGCTGGGGGGGGTAATCTTGTCTCATGTCAAATTCAGCGGCCCATCTTGCTCAACTGCTCGACGACCCACAGGTCTGGCAACAGTACAGCCAGCCTCAACCCCGCCACAGCAGCGCGGTGCAGGTGTGGGAGTCTCAGGTGGTCGTGCAGGGCATGCATTGCGCTGCATGTGCTTTTGCCATCGAAGACGCCCTGAAGTCGGTGCCGGGGGTGATCTCGGTTTCGGTCAATGCGGCCAGTCACCGTGCCAAAGTCACCTGGTCGGACGATCTGGTCAAGCCCTCGCAGTGGATGCAGGCCATCGAGCGCTCAGGCTACCAGGCCACGCCAGCCCAGGATCACAGCCAACGCCAACAACGGCTGCAAGAAACGCGTCGCATGCTTTGGCGCTTGCTGGTCTCGGCTTTTTGCATGATGCAGGTCATGATGTACGCCACCCCGGCTTATGTCTCCGCGCCGGGCGAGATCAGTGCCAATACTTTGCAGTTGTTGCGCTGGGCCTCTTGGGTCCTGACTTTGCCGGTGGTCCTGTTTTCGTGCACGCCGTTTTGGCGCAACGCCTGGCGCGATCTGCAGCAGCGTCGCATCAGCATGGATTTGCCGGTCGCGCTGGGTATGGCGCTGACCTTTGTCTTCAGCACCGCCGGGACTTTTGATCCGTCGGGTCCGTTTGGGACCGAGGTTTATTTTGACTCGCTGACCATGTTTGTGTTTTTTCTGTTGGGCGGCAGGTGGCTCGAGTGGCGCATGCGTGACCAAACGGCAGGTGCGCTCGAGGCCTTGATGAATCGCTTGCCCGATAGCGTCGAGCGCCAGACCGATTCGGGTTGGGAGCGAGTGGCTTTGCATCGCTTGCGCGCGGGTGATGTGGTGCGGGTGATGCCCGGTGAGGCTTTCCCGGCAGATGGCGTGATCACGCAGGGTCAAACGCTGGCCGAAGAGGCCTTGCTGACGGGCGAGTCTCGCCCGTGCGCACGTGGACCGGGCGAGCGGGTGATGGCGGCCAGTCACAACTTGTCTGCAACGGTTGAGGTTCGCCTGGAACAGGTGGGGGCGCAAACCCGTTATGCCCAGTTGGTGCAACTCATGGAACAGGCTTCGGGCAGCAAGCCACGTCTGGCCCAACTGGCCGATCGGCTGGCACGTCCGTTTTTATGGGGTGTGTTGGGTCTGGCGTTGCTGTCGGCCTTGTTCTGGTGGCCCACCGATCCGGGGCGGGCCTTGATGGTGGCGGTGGCGGTGCTGATCGTGACCTGTCCTTGCGCTTTGTCGCTGGCCACACCCGCGGCCATGCTGGCCAGCGCAGGGCGTCTGGCGCGCAGTGGGGTGTTGGTGCGTGAATTGCAAACCCTCGAGGCCCTGGCCGAGATCGATACCGTGGTTTTTGACAAAACAGGCACCCTGACTCACGATGGTCAGCGCCTTCAGGTGGTGCACACGCCAATGGGCACCCTGATGCCGGAGCAAGCGCAAACGGTGATCGAGTTGGCGGCATCCTTGGCCGTGCATTCCTGGCATCCGGTCTCCCGGGCCCTGGTGGCGGCTGCTCCCGGCAGCGCACGCGCCGATTCGGTGCGGGAGTTCAGCGGACAGGGCCTGGAAGGGCATGCCCGCGATGAATGGGGGCACCGACTTCATCTGCGGTGGGGATCGCTGGCTTTTTGCCAGGGCTGGGGCAATGGCATGGCCTGTCCCGATCACGCCCGAGGTGCGTCGGTGCATTTGTTTGAAGCGCAACGCGGGTGGCTGGCCAGTTTCGATCTGGCTGAAGACTTGCGGGCTGACGCCGCTTCGGTGGTGCGGCAGTTGCGCACCCTGGGTCTGGACATTTGGATTTTGTCGGGCGACCGCCCGCATGCGGTCGAACGTGTGGCGCAATGGGTGGGCATCGGCCCCGCACAGGCTTTGGGTGCTTGCTCGCCCCAGGATAAATTGGATCGGGTGCGCGCCTTGCAGGCGCAGGGCCGGCGGGTGTGGATGGTGGGCGATGGCCTCAATGACGGCCCGGTGTTGGCGGCTGCCCAAGTTTCACTGGCCATGGGTGGGGCTGTCCCGCTTGCTCAGGCACGCTCTGATTTGGTCATGATGGGCACCCGCCTGCTCGAGTTACCCGGTCTGTTGCGACGCGCCCGCCTGACTTTGCGTGTGGTGCGCCAGAACCTGGCCTGGGCCCTGTTTTATAACGCCTGCTTTGTCCCCCTGGCCGTGCTGGGCTGGTTGCCAGCCTGGTTGGCCGGGCTGGGCATGGCCGGCAGTTCACTTTGGGTCATCGCCCACTCTTTGCGCCTGGCCCGCCCCCTGAGTGGTGAAACGATCAGGGCGGAGGCTTGAATGGATATTTTGTATTTGCTCGTGCCCTTGTCGGTGGTTTTGGTTTTGCTGGTGTTGGTGGGCCTGTGGTGGGCGATCCACAGCGGTCAATTTGAAGCGGTGGAACAAGAGGGCGAGCGCATATTGCGTGAGGATTGACATGCATCAAATCAGACCTCCGTGCAAACCCGCATACTCGAAATGTCAGATGAAAGGTTCCCGATGAGTACTACAACAACACAACCTGCGGTCTACGTCGATGGCGTGGTGCGGCAGTTTGCATTCATGACCGTGGTTTGGGGCGTGGTCGGCATGCTGGTAGGCGTGTTCATCGCCGCCCAATTGGCCTGGCCCGAGCTCAACTTCGGCATTCCATGGCTCAGTTATGGCCGTTTGCGTCCCTTGCACACCAATGCGGTGATTTTTGCCTTTGGCGGTTGTGCGCTGTTTGCCAGCAGTTATTACGCGGTTCAGCGCACCAGTCAGGTGAAGTTGTTCGCGCCTGCTTTGGCTGCTTTCACTTTTTGGGGCTGGCAATTGGTCATTGTGCTGGCCGCCATCAGTTTGCCCCTGGGTTACACATCGGGCAAAGAATACGCCGAACTCGAGTGGCCCATTGACATCCTGATCACCCTGGTCTGGGTGGCTTACGCGGTGGTGTTTTTTGGCACTGTGGGCACGCGCAAGGTCAAGCACATTTATGTGGCCAACTGGTTTTTTGGCGCGTTCATCCTGACCGTGGCCATTTTGCACCTGGTCAACAGTGCCGCTGTGCCGGCCGACTTCATGAAGTCTTACTCGGCTTACGCCGGTGTGCAAGACGCCATGGTGCAATGGTGGTACGGCCACAATGCGGTGGGCTTTTTCCTGACCGCCGGCTTTCTGGGCATGATGTATTACTTTGTGCCCAAGCAGGCCGAGCGTCCGGTGTACTCGTATCGCCTGTCGATCGTTCACTTTTGGGCCCTGATCTTCACCTACATGTGGGCGGGTCCTCACCACCTGCACTACACCGCCTTGCCCGACTGGACCCAATCGATCGGCATGCTGTTCTCATTGATTTTGCTGGCTCCCAGCTGGGGCGGCATGATCAACGGCATCATGACCTTGTCGGGGGCCTGGCACAAACTGCGTGACGATCCTGTGCTGCGCTTCATGATCGTGTCGCTGTCGTTCTACGGCATGAGCACCTTCGAAGGCCCGATGATGTCGATCAAGACCGTCAACGCCTTGTCGCACTACACCGACTGGACCGTGGGCCATGTGCACTCGGGCGCGCTGGGTTGGGTGGGTTTGATTTCGATGGGTTGCATTTACTTCCTGATCCCGCGCCTGTTCGGTCAAAAGAAGATGTACAGCGTCAAGGCGATCGAGATCCACTTCTGGACCGCCACCATCGGGATCGTGCTCTACATCGCCGCCATGTGGATTGCCGGGGTGATGCAGGGCATCATGTGGCGCTCGATCAACGAAGACGGCACCCTGACCTACACCTTTGTTGAAAGCGTCAAGGCCACTTATCCCTATTACGTGATCCGCTTCCTCGGTGGCGTTTTGTACCTGTTCGGCATGCTGGTCATGCTCTGGAACACGGTGATGACGGTGGTCACCGGTCGCTCGGTGCAGGCGCCCATCCCGAATGCTGTGGCCCACGCCTAAGGAGTTATCCATGTCTGAACAAAAAACCACAGGCTTTAGCCACGAAAAAATCGAGACCAACAACTTCCTGATGATTGTGCTGATCATCGTGGTGGTGTTGTTCGGCGGACTGGTCGAAATCGTTCCGCTGTTCTTCCAGAAGTCGACCACCCAGCCGCTCGAGGGCGTCAAACCCCACACAGCCTTGCAAGTGGCGGGGCGTGACATCTATGTGCGCGAGGGTTGCTACAACTGCCATTCGCAAATGATCCGTCCCTTCCGGGCCGAGACCCTGCGCTATGGCCACTATTCGGTGGCTGGTGAATCGGTCTATGACCACCCCTTCCAGTGGGGCAGCAAGCGCACCGGCCCGGATCTGGCGCGTGTGGGCGGTCGCTACTCGGATGAGTGGCATCGGGTTCACCTGATCAATCCGCGGGACGTGGTGCCCGAGTCCAACATGCCGGCTTATCCCTGGCTGGAGAAAAACACGGTCAATCCGGCCCAGATGGCCCCCCGGATGAAAGCCCTGCGCACAGTGGGCGTGCCCTACAGCGATGAAGAAATCGCCAAAGCGGGCGAGGAAGTCCAGGGGAAAACCGAACTCGAAGCCCTGATCGCCTACCTGCAAGGTCTGGGTCTGGCCTTGAAATGAGGAGCTGACAAGATGGACATCAACACCCTTCGCATTGCCGCCACCTTGGTCAGTTTTGTGACCTTTGTGGGCATCATCTGGTGGGCCCTGGACCGTCGCAAGAGCCAGAAATTCCAGGAGGCGGCTTTGTTGCCGCTCAACGACGACTGAGGACAGAACATGAGTGATTTCATCCACAATTTCTGGTCGGTGTACATCACCGCCATCACGCTCGGCGGCATCTTCGCCTGTGCCCTGTTGCTGTGGGCCACTTCGCGCAAGAAAGTGGCTGCCAGTGCGGACAACACCACGGGTCACGTCTGGGACGAAGATCTGCGCGAGATGAATAACCCGCTGCCTTTGTGGTGGGTGGGCCTGTTCATCCTGACCATCGTGTTTTCTTTCGGCTATTTTTACTTCTATCCCGGTCTGGGCAACGCTGCGGGCAGTTATGGCTGGACCTCAAGCGGCCAGTACCAGGAGGAAGTGACCAAGGCCAACGAGGCCCTCAAGCCGTTGTACGCCAAATACGACGGGCAGCCCCCTGAAGACCTGGTCAAAGATCCCAAGGCGATGGCCATCGGCGAGCGCTTGTTCATGAACAATTGCGCCCAATGCCATGGTTCGGATGCACGGGGTTCCAAGGGCTTTCCCAACCTCACAGATGCCGACTGGCTCTATGGCGGCAGCCCGGACAAGATCAAGGAAACCCTCCATCAGGGCCGCATGGGTGTGATGCCCCCGATGGCTGCTGCGGTGGGCACCCCCGACGACGTCAAAAACGTGGCCCATTATGTGCTGAGTCTGTCGGGCAGCCCGCACGATTCACTGCGGGCTTCATTGGGCAAGGCCAAGTTCGGCGCCTGTGCCGCTTGTCACGGCAACGATGGCAAAGGCAATCAGGCCATGGGCGCCCCCAACTTGACCGACAAAATCTGGCTGCACGGCTGGGGTGAGGAAACCATCGTGGCCATGATCAACAACGGCAAAACCAATCAGATGCCGGCCCAGAAAGATCGCCTGACCGAGTCGCAGATCCATGTGCTGACCGGTTATGTCTGGAGCCTGTCCAACAAATGAGATCGGATGCTTGTTGATGTCTGAAGATCCGTCGCGCAAGACCATCCCCATCCAGCCAGTGACGCCGGACGGGGAGATGGTCTCCCTTTACGCCGCCAGCAAAAAAATCTACCCCCGCACGGTGCAGGGCTTGTTCGCCCGCTGGCGCTGGGCTTTTGTGTTTTTGACCCAGTTGGTGTTTTACGGTTTACCCTGGATCGAGTGGGGGCAGCGCCAGGCGGTGCTGTTTGATTTGGGGGCGCGTCGCTTTTATGTCTTTGGATTGGTGCTGTACCCGCAAGACTTCATTTACTTGACGGGCTTGCTGGTGATTTCGGCCCTGGCGCTGTTTTTGTTCACCGCTGTGGCCGGTCGTTTGTGGTGCGGTTACGCTTGCCCGCAGACGGTTTACAGTGAAATTTTCATGTGGATCGAGCGCAAGGTCGAGGGGGATCGTTCGGCCCGCATGCGCCTGGACGACGCCGACTTCTCGATGGAGAAGCTGGTCAAGAAGTGGTACAAGCACATCCTGTGGATCGGCTTGTCGATCTGGACCGGTTTTACCTTTGTCGGTTACTTCACACCCATCCGCGATTTGGGCATGGCTTTTTTCACCACCCAGATGGGATCGTGGGAGGTGTTTTGGGTTTTCTTTTACGGCTTTGCCACCTACGGCAATGCCGGCTTCATGCGCGAGCAAGTGTGCATGTACATGTGCCCCTATGCACGTTTTCAGAGTGCCATGTTCGACCATGACACCCTGATCGTGACCTACGACCCGCAACGCGGCGAGCCGCGTGGTCCGCGGGCACGCCAGGCTGATCCGAAAGCCATGGGCCTGGGCGATTGCGTCGATTGCACCTTGTGCGTGCAGGTTTGTCCGACCGGCATCGACATCCGCAATGGCTTGCAATACGAATGCATCGGTTGCGGCGCTTGCATCGATGTGTGCGATACCGTGATGGACAAGTTGGGCTATGCCCGCGGTTTGGTCAAGTACACCACCCAAAACGCGATCGACCAAAACTGGACACCGAAACAAACCTGGCGCCGCGTGTTGAGGCCCCGGGTGTTGATTTACACCGCCATCTTGCTGAGTTTGTGCATTGGCTTGCTGGTCAGTTTGGGACTGCGCCAGACTTTGAAGGTCGATGTCATCCGCGATCGCGCTTCGCTGGCGCGGATCACCGAGTACGGCACGATTGAAAACATCTACCGGTTCCAGTTCATGAATGCCACCGAAGAGTCGCAGCGCTATCGGGTCAGGGTCAGTGGACTCGAAGGCATTCAGGTGCGCGACTTGCCCGAGGTCGAAGTCGGCCCGGCCGAGTCGCGTGGGGTGGTGGTGCATGCGGACATCCCCTACGGTTCGGCCAGCGCCGGTTCGCACAAAATTTTGTTTGCCATCGAATCCCTCGATGGCCGCTCTTCGATCACGGAAAAATCCGTCTTTTTGGTGCCCCGATGAAAACCTCTTTGCAATCTTCGCTTCAAACCCGGCCTTGGTATCGCTATGGCATGGTGTGGTTTTTGCTGGCCGGGCCAATCACGGTGATCGTCGCGGGTGTGGCCACGGCCTATATCGCGATGAGCGCGCCCGACCCGGTCCTGGCCAACGACGCTTATGAATTTGGTCAAAGCCAGCAGGCCCAAGACCCGCGCAGCCTGTTGCCGGCGCAAAAGGCGCGCAACCACGCGGCCACGCCAGAAGACGTGCCGATCCGCTGAAAACGACAAAAGGAGACCCGCATGTTGCGACAACGGCTGATGTGGATATTGTGGCCCGCTTTTTTGGTGGCCGGGGTGCTCGAGATGGCGGTGTTTGCCATGTTTGACCCGAATGACATGCACTGGTTCGGCCATCCGGTTGAAGCGTCGCGACAGGCTGTTTATACCCTGTCGTTTTTTGCGTTGTGGGCGATCACGGCTTGCGCCAGCGGCTTGACTTGCATGCTCAGCATGTCGCCGTTTGAGGTCAATCGTTGTCCTTTGCAGGCGAACGAGCGCCCCGATGGTTGCCCGAAGCAGTGTTGTGACTGATCAGTGGTCCGAACAGACCTGAGGGTTGACGATCAGTTTCAGTGCTTCGGGGTCCAGGATGCGCACGTGGCGCTGTTTGACTTCCACAATGCCGTCTTCAACGAATTTGGAGAAGGTGCGACTGACGGTTTCCAGTTTCAGGCCCAGGTAGCTGCCGATTTCTTCGCGCGTCATGCGCAACACCAGTTCGGATTGGCTGAAGCCCCGGGCGTGCAGGCGCTGCACCAGGTTGAGCAAAAAAGCGGCCAGGCGCTCCTCGGCCCGCATGCTGCCCAAGAGCAACATGACCCCGTGCTCGCGCACGATCTCACGGCTCATGATTTTGTGCACATGGGTCTGCAAGGCTGACACCTCGCGCGAGAGGCTTTCGATTTTGTCAAAAGGCATCACACACACTTCGGCATCTTCCAGGGCCACGGCATCGCAAGTGTGCTGGTCGCTGACGATCCCGTCGAGGCCGATGATCTCGCCCGCCATCTGAAAACCCGTGACCTGGTCGCGCCCGTCCTCGGTCGTGACACAGGTCTTGAAAAACCCGGTGCGGATGGCATAGAGCGCGTTGAATCGCTCGCCGGCGCGAAAAAGGGGGCTGCCGCGCTTGATCTTCCGGCGCACGGCCACCAGATCGTCGAGTCGCTTCATGTCGCTGTCGCTCAGGCCCATGGGCATGCACAACTCGCGCAGGTTGCAATTCGAGCAAGCCACCTTGATGGCCTGGATGGGGATCGGTGACAGCATGGGGGGAATGGAGGTCATGTACACAGTGGTTTGATTGTGGTCATATTTTGTGCGCAAATGCTTGATCTTTGTCAAATGGTTTGTGTCCTTGGCAAGGCAATATGTCATGAACTCATCATGAATGCATCATGCTAGACATCTCCATCGACCTGTTACAAAAGTACGACGTCCCCGGACCCCGTTACACCTCTTATCCGACTGCCGATCGTTTTGTCGAGGCTTTTGGCGAAAAAGAGTACATCCAGGCCTTGCACGACCGCCGCGACGGTTTGTCGGGCCGGGCGCAGCCTTTGTCGCTGTATGTCCACATTCCGTTTTGCGAGTCGCTGTGTTATTACTGCGCCTGCAACAAAATCATCACCAAGCACAAAGAGCGGTCGGTGGATTATTTGCGCCTGCTCGAGCGCGAGGTCGAGTTGCAGGCCAGCCACTTGGGGCAGGGCCATTCGGTGTCTCAGTTGCACTTCGGCGGGGGCACTCCGACCTTTCTCAGCGATGAGCAATTGGCGCAACTCATGGCATTGCTGCGTCATCATTTCAACCTGGTGCCAGGCGGTGAGTATTCGATCGAGATCGATCCGCGCACCGTCTCTGCCGAGCGTTTGCAGGTCTTGCATCGGCTCGGCTTCAATCGGGTCAGTTTTGGCGTGCAAGACTTCGACCCGCAGGTGCAAAAGGCGGTGCATCGGGTCCAGCCGGTGGAACAGACGTTTGCGCTGACCCAGGCGGCGCGGGACATCGGCTTCGAATCGGTCAATGTCGATCTGATTTATGGCCTGCCCATGCAGACCGAGGCCAGTTTCGAGCGCACCATCGAGCAGATCAACCGCTTGCGTCCCGACCGCATCGCGCTCTATGCCTACGCCCATTTGCCCGAGCGTTTCAAGCCGCAGCGCCGCATCCACGCCGAGCAATTGCCTGTGGCCGGCGCCAAAGTGGCGATGCTTGCGGGTGCCATGCGGCATTTGATGCAAGCGGGTTATGTGTACATCGGCATGGATCACTTTGCCTTGCCCGAAGATGCCCTGGCCGTGGCCAAACGGCAAGGTCGGTTGCACCGCAATTTTCAGGGGTACAGCACCCAGCCCGATTGCGATCTGATTGCGCTGGGCGTGTCCTCCATCGGCCGGGTGGGGGCCACGTACAGCCAGAACGCCAAAACGCTGGAAGAGTACTCGGATTTTTTGCAGCAGGGTCGCTTGCCGATCGTCAAAGGACTGGCGCTCAGTCGCGACGACCTGGCCCGGCGCGCCATCATCATGGCCCTGATGTGTCAGGGGCGGCTGGCGTATGAGTCCATCGAGGCTGCGCACCTGTTGTCGTTCAAGACCGCCTTTCGGGCCGAGCTCGAACGCCTGCATGAATTGCAGGAACAGGGTTTGGTGACGCTGGATGAGCACGGCATCGAGGTCACGCCCATGGGCTGGTTCTTCGTGCGCGGTGTGGCCATGGTGTTTGACCGCTATGTGCAGGCCGACCGCAACCGCGCCCGGTTCTCTAAAATCATCTGATGCTCGACAGTTTGTTGATCACCGCCGCCCTGATGGGTTGGGCGGGTGGACCGCATTGCCTGGCCATGTGCGGCGCGCCTTGCGCCGCCATCGCGCAGGCGGGGCAACCACGCCCCGGCCTCAGCCTGGCTTGGTTCCAGCTGGGGCGGTTGTTGGGTTATGCGGTGTTGGGTGCCTTGGCATCGGGCCTGATGCAAGGTCTGGGCTGGCTCACGGTCTACAGCGCGGCCTTGCGTCCGGTCTGGAGCTTTTTTCATGCTTTTGCCTTGGTGCTGGGCTTGTGGCTTTTGGTTCGTGGCGAGATGCCGGCCTGGGCCCAGACTCTGGGGCGTGCCACCTGGCAAAAAATTCAGGCCCTGGCGGCTCGCTGGGGCTCGCCAGTGGTGGGAGCGCCTTTGCTGACCGGGGCTTTATGGGCGTTTTTGCCTTGTGGCCTGCTTTATTCGGCCCTGGTGGTGGCCGCCCTGGCCGCACACCCCTGGCAAGGTGCCTTGGTGATGGCGACTTTTGCACTGTGCAGCGGTGCCGTGCTGGCCTTGGCGCCCTGGGTGTTGCTGCGCTGGGGCCGCTCGATCCGCATTCCGGCATTGGGCATGCGACTGGCCGGCCTGGCGCTGTCGGTCAGCGCCGGGACAGCACTTTACCTGGGCTTGGTCCACAACCAGGCCCCCTGGTGTGTCCCCGCCTGATACCCGCAGCGGTGACTTCAAGAACCCACCCAGCCCGACAAGCCGCGCAATTCATCGACACGCCCTGCAGGCAAGCCCATCAATGTGTGATACAGGCCTAGCTGGTTTTTGGTACCTGGCACGCCGGTGTTGAAGCGCTGCACCTCGCGGCTGCCGCTTTGCTGATACAGGATTCGCAAGGCTTGTGCCTCAAGGCCTTCGCGGCGCACGCCCGGCGCACGAGGCTGGCCCTGATGCGCGTTGAGATGTGCGTAGAAATCGCGAATCTCCACATCCAGAACCCCGGTGCGGTCCTTGCCACTTTTGCAGTTAAAAGCCGGAACCACACCGCATTCATGGGCCAATGCCGCCAGTCGCACTGGCAGTTTGTAGGGATCGGAGCCGGCAACATGGTGGGAACTATCGGCCATGATTTGCCGAATGTCGGTCACCAGCATTTGCAGCGTGGCCTGGCGGTTTCGCAAGTCACGGCGGGCGTTGTCATCCAGCCCTGGCTGCGCCAGAGCCTGCTCAAGCTCAGCCCATTTTTCGGCAGCCGCCCCTCCCATCGGCTCGCGAGCATCGAGCGAGCCCATCAGACCCACCAAGCCCTGGCGATTGATGGCGTCGCTGAACGACCAATTGGCCAGGCCTGATACCGGGCCGACCGAAAAGATGTTGACGCCGGTGTTGAAGGTCAAAAACTGAGGGCGCACCTGCACCACCTTGCTGCTGCCGTCGGGCGCGTGCAGAGTGACCTCAAAGCCCTGCTCCCGCCCGGTTTCTTCTGCGCGGACATAGGACTGGTTTTGTTGCTCAATTTTTTCGCGATCGCCCAGGCGCGGGGTCAGCAGATTGATGGAGGCGATGCGCAAGCTGTAGCTGCCGTCCGGATTTTCCTTGAGCCGCTCAGGATTGGCTTGAGCGGTGGCTTGCACAAACTCGGCCACCCGGCGGTCATTGGCTTGCTGTCGCATCTGCGGGTCGTGAATGCCGTATGCGTCATGCACGCCGTGTCGCATGGCTGAAAACGCATAATTGGTCTGACCGCTGGGTGGCGATTGCGGCTCGAAGCGAGTCTGCCAGAGGTTGACACAATGGCGATCCTCGTGGCTGGCCATGCAGGAGACGCCCTCCAATCCATGCTCGGCATAGCGCTGCGCCAACTCCGGGCTGAGTTCGCGCGCACGAATGAGTTGACTTTGAAAATGGTGTTCGCGTGGCACTTTGGTGCTGGGGTCGTCGAGGGTAATGGTGTGCTGACGCGAGATGTTGCGCCAGGCCGAGGTTTGCAGTCCCTGGCAAAATGCCTGCTCGATGCGGCGATTGAGCTTGCCCATGCTGGCGAGTTGATCAGCTGGCACACCGCAATGGCGCAAACGCGAGGCCATGTGCTCGGCGAGTGCCACATGCAAGTGGATGCGGCGAGTGCCTTGAGGCATGGGCTGCCCGAGTTGACCCGCTTGACGGATGGCAGACCGCTCGCGCATGAAGGGAATGCTGCGACCAATCCAGCCGCCGGGATGACGTGACTTGCCGCCCATCAGGCGGCACACCGTGCGGGCTTCGCTCGCACTTGCTTCGGGTTTGACTTGCATCACTTCAAAGCCTATGACCTGCTCCTTCAGTTCCTGACGATACGCCTTGAGGGCCGACAATTGCTGGGTGCGCGCTTCGTCCGAGCCGTGAACGGGCATGCTGCTGACTCGGTTGATGATGTCGTCGATCACCGTGATGGCCGCCTGATAGCTGGCCGAGTGATGATGCGCGACATCCTTCACTGAAAAAGCCGGGGCACTGCCTTGCGTCTCGTGTTGACGCAAGACCTGCAAGGCTTGGCTGGTGATCGCCTCCAGGGCTTCGGAAAGTGAGCCCAGGTGAGTGCTTTGCTCAAGTTGGTGGGCGCGGCGGCTCAAATCCACCAGCGAATCCAGTCCCAGTTCTGCTGCCGGGTCATGCGAATCAAGTGCACTGAGAACTTCTTCAGCGCAACTCAAGGCAGCTTTCGCCGAATCCATCTCCTGAACCGACAACGCAGAGACCCGGTCGCCCAGTTGCAGACTTTGCAACTCTGCCTCGAGGTGGCTGGTCAGAGTCAACAAGCCCGGTGTGGCATCGGGTTGGGGCGTCACGGGAAAAAACGCCAACTTCGCGCTGGTGTGCTCAAGTTGTTGCCGGAAATTGTTGCGGGCAGTCTCTAACGCAGCCCCATCGAGTGCATTCTCTGGGGGGGTGTTGTGCACATCCACCACTTGCGGCGGATTGGCCTGAACGCGACCGATGGCTTGCAAAAAGCCTTGTTGAACCCGGTGCGCGTATTGGCTGATGGTTTGGGCTATGGATGAAGTAGTCATGTTGATTCTCCTTTGCGTCTCAACTGTTCATCGACTGGGCACGGATGCTGGTCCAGTCGGTTTTTTCACGATCTTCATCGTCCTGTGACAGCCCCATGATCCGAGCGCCCAAAGTTTGGCTGACCGCCAGCAGGGTGGAGATGTCCTCCTTGAGTTGCTCGACTGTGACCAAGTGTGGGTTGAATTCAAATTTAAGCACCAGCACGCGGCCGTCCTCATCCAGACCGATCTGCATGTCGTTGCCCAGATGCATCGCGCTGCCCAGGTGCAAGGCGTTTTCCAGCCAGCGCAGGGCTGCGGTGGGGGGCAACATGCAAATGCTGCATGTCAGGGCCATGCTGTTGTGATGCGCAAGGGGTACCGCTTCCACGCTGCGTTCTTGCACCTCCAGAAAGCCGCAGCCGTCTGCGCGGTCGAGTTGCCACAGCGCACCAAGCGCATCGTCTGAGCGCATCAGTTGATCGAGTACCATGAGCAGGCTGTCGTCCTGTGCCTGACCGGCCTCTTGCAGGCGCACGAGCATGGAGTCTTCAACGCCCGCATCGATGTCCTGCAGGCTGTTGTGTTCGATTTGCAATTGGCACTCTTGCCGCAGTGCCTCCACCCGGGCGAGGTTGGATTGCCACTGATCCGAAGGGGCGCAGCGCTCGATGCGCAAATCGCCGGCAGCGTCAAGGATGAATCGAGACGATGGATCCATGTTGCCCTGCTGGTTTTCCAGCAAGGCACCCAGCAACACGGCTTCACGCGCGACGCCATCGAAATTGATCGGGGCCGAGCACACAATGTCGCCCTGTGCCTTGCGGTGCAACACCATTGTTGCGGACGGGTCATCCAGTACCAGGCTTGCGCTTTGTCCGGGTTGAATCTGCTCGACTGCCATTCCGATCTCCTTTTAAAAAATCTTTCTTCTTCGTTGTGCGCCAACGCAGCCGGCCAGACGCCTTGAGTCAGGTGTTGCAACGACTGGCGTGCCCGAGCTTGGAACATGTGCTCATCCTCAGCCCTGGCACGCAGCAGGTGCAAATTGCCATCTTGGGCTTTGTGCTGATGCGTTTGTATTATTGGCTATTTATGGTTATATTTTAATGAAATATAGTAAAAAATATTCAATAAATTGAGTTAAAAAGATTGATGGGTGCGGCAACTGATCCGCCACGCAGGTGCGGTGGAAGTGTGGCTCGTGGCCGGGTCACCACGGCGCCACTCGGTAGACCTTCCAAAAGGCCCACTGAACCGGGTGCTGAACGCTGGACTAGCGCAAATGACGGGCCAGCAAACTGGCCACATGGATCGCGTGGCGCTGGCTGCCGTCGTGAATCTGATGGCGGCAACTGGTGCCGTCGGCCACGATCAGGGCATCGGGTGAAGAGCGAACCGTGGGCAACAGGCTGAGTTCGGCCATGTCCATCGAGAGTTGGTGATGCTCGCGTTCATAACCAAAGCTGCCGGCCATGCCGCAGCAACTGGTCTCGATCAGGCGCGGCGCTGCACCGGGCAACAAGCGCACGATCTCCATCACTTCTGGCACGACCCCCATGGCTTTTTGGTGGCAATGGCCATGAACCAGGATGGGCTGGTTGATGGTGCTCAGCCGCTGTTTGAGGGCGTCGAGTTGGCCTGCTTTGAGTTCGCGCACCAGAAATTCTTCCAACAGCAGGCTGTGCTTGGCGACCAGGTCGGCATCGGCGCCCAGGCCCAACACCGTGTATTCGTCACGCAAAGTCAGCAGGCACGAGGGCTCGAGCCCGACGATGGCGATGCCTTTTTCGGCAAAGGGCTTGAGGGCCGCCAGCAACTCGCCTGCCTTGGTGCGCGCCTGATCGACCAGACCCGTTGCCAAATATGTCCGCCCGCAACACAGGTGGCCCCGGTTGGCGCCATGACCGGCGGGGGTTTTGGCGGCCACGTGCACGTCGTAGCCGGCGGCGCTGAGCACCTTGAAGGCGTCCAGCGCAACCTCGGATTCAAAGTGACCGTTGAAGGTGTCGACGAACAACACCACCGCTTGGTCCGAAGCCAAGGCCTGTGCGGCGCTGACGCCCATGGTGCCACGGTTGAAGAAGTGCCGACTTTCCCAGCGCGGCAGCGAGCGCCGGGCCGATATCCCGATGACCCGCTCCATGAGTTGGCTCAAGACCTGGGCCCTGTTGCGCAGATTCAGCAAGCCTGACCAGCGCGCCGCATGGCGGGCATAGTCGGGCAGGTGGGCGACCAGCTTTTGGCGCAGACTGAGCCCTTTTTTCTTTTGCGCCTGGTGCAGCACCTCGATCTTCATGCGGGCCATGTCGACCCCGGTGGGGCATTCGCGTTTGCAACCTTTGCATCCCACGCACATCGACAAGCTTTCGAGCAATTCGTCGCTGCTCAGGGCGTCGGGACCCAACTGACCCGACAGCGCCAGGCGCAAGGTGTTGGCGCGGCCCCGGGTCAGGTGCTTTTCATCGCGCGTCACCCGGTAACTGGGGCACATGGTGCCGGCATCGAATTTGCGACAGTGGCCGTTGTTGTTGCACATCTCGACCGCTTTGGCCAAGCCCAAGGCCGGGTCACCGCCCGTGCCCGGTGCACTGGTGGTTTCGGTGCGGGCGTCGTTTTGCACATTCCAGGCCGACCAGTCGAGCGCCGGTTGGATCGGGATCACCTGATAGCTGGGCGGAAAACGCATCAGCGTGGTGTCGTCCATTTTGGGCGGGGCGACGATGCGCCCCGGGCACAGCAAATTGGCCGGGTCCAACTGTGCCTTGATGTCGCGCAGGGCTTTGTAGATGGCGTCGCCGTATTGCCACTGGATCCATTCGCCCCGGCACAGGCCGTCGCCATGCTCGCCGCTGTACGCACCCCTGAATTGGCGCACCAGGGCGCTGGCTTCTTCGGCGATCGCGCGCATCTTGGGCGCACCGTCGCGGCGCATGTCCAAAATGGGCCGCACATGCAGCGTGCCCACCGACGCGTGGGCGTACCAGGTGCCCCGGGTACCGTGGCGTTCAAACACCTCGGTCAACGCGGCGGTGTACTCGGCCAGGTGCTCCAGTGGCACCGCACAGTCCTCGATGAAACTGACCGGCTTGCCGTCGCCGCGCAGGCTCATCATGATGTTCAGGCCGGCTTTGCGCACTTCCCACAAATTCTTTTGCGCTGTGTCGTCGACCATCTTGACCACGCTGCGCGGCAGACCCAGGTCGCCCATGAGTTCTTCGAGTTGATCCAGCCAAGGCTCGATCTCGGCTTTGGAGTCGCCGGCAAACTCGACCAGCAGCACAGCGTCGGGTTCGCCGATCAGAGCGGTGCGCACCGTGGGCGCAAAGGCGGGGTTTTTCAGCGACAGCTCGATCATGGTCCGATCGACCAACTCGACCGCCATCAACTGACCCGGTGCGCCCAACTTGACGATGTGCTGGGCCGAGTCCATGGCCTGATGAAAACTGGGGAAGTTGACCACGCCCAGCACCTTGGTGCGCGGCAGGGGGCTGAGTTGCAAATTGAGCTGGCGCGTCAGCGCCAATGTGCCCTCGCTGCCGATCAGCAGGTGTGCCAGATTCACCGAACCGTCTGCCGTGTAGGGGCGCGGGTTTTGGTTGTTGAAAATGTCCAGGTTGTAGCCTGCCACCCGGCGCAGCACTTTGGGGAAGTGGGCTTCGATGTCGGGGGCCAAACGGTGCGCCAGTTGGCGCAAAAAATCACCGATCTCGCGCGCCTTGCCGTGGCTTTGGGCGTAGGGACCCCAGTCGAGCAAACTGCCATCGGACAGCCAGGCTTGCACGCCCAGCACGTTGTGCACCATGTTGCCGTAGGCGATGGATCGGCTGCCACACGAGTTGTTGCCGGCCATGCCGCCCAAGGTGGCCTGACCGCTGGTCGATACATCCACCGGGTACCACAGGCCGTGCTTTTTCAGCTCGGCGTTCAGGTGGTCCAGCACCATACCGGGCTCGACGGTGGCCGTGGCGCGTGCCACGTCCAGTTCCAGCAGGCGGCGCACATGCTTGCTGTGATCGATGACCAGCCCGGCACCGACCGTCTGACCGCACTGGCTGGTGCCACCTCCGCGCGCCACGATGGGCACATCGAGGTCGCGACAGATGTCGAGCGCCACGCCCACTTCGTCGGCCGTCTGAGGCACAAAGACCCCCACCGGCAGCACCTGATAGATCGAGGCATCGGTGGCATAGCGTCCCCGATCGGCGACGCCAAACAGCACGTCGCCCCGGGTGTGCTGGCGCAGGCGTTGCGCCAGCTGACCCGCGACTTCCTGGGTCACGCGGGCGACTTGTTCATAGGCCTGATCGGGGGTGATTTGGGAGAGGGAAGACAACGGCGCGTTCATGGGGGTGATTTTCCTGTAAAAATGCCGCACTCACCCAAAAGAATCCATCATGATGCAACTCGACGCACACCCCAGTGGCCGCCATTTCCTGCAAATTCCGGGTCCGTCCCCCGTGCCGGATCGCATCTTGCGCGCCATGAGCCTGCCCACCATCGACCATCGGGGCCCCGAGTTCGGTCGTTTGGGCCTGAAGGTGCTGGCCGACATGCAACAGATTTTCCAGACCCGGCACCCGGTCATCATTTACCCGGCTTCGGGCACCGGTGCCTGGGAGGCGGCGCTGGCCAATCTGCTCAGCCCCGGCGACCACGTCATCATGTACGAGACAGGTCATTTCGCTTTTTTGTGGAACAAGCTCGCGACCCGTCTGGGCATAAAAACCGAGGTCATCGGTCTGCCCGGCACCGAGGGCTGGCGGCGCGGCGTGCAGGCCGATCTGATAGAAGAACGCCTGAAGGCCGACACAGGGCATCAGATCAAGGCGGTCTGTGTGGTCCACAACGAAACCTCCACCGGCGTGACCAGCGACATCCGGGCCGTGCGTGCCGCCATCGATCGCTGCCAGCACCCGGCCTTGCTGGTGGTGGACACCATCTCGGGTTTGGCTGGCGCCGATTACCGCCACGACGAGTGGGGCGTGGATGTGTCGATCAGCGGCTCGCAAAAGGGCCTGATGCTGCCGCCGGGCATTTCGTTCAATGCGCTCTCGCCCAAGGCCATCGAGGCCAGCCGTCAGGCCCGCTTGCCCAAATCATTTTGGGCCTGGGACGAGATGATCGAGATGAACAAGACCGGTTATTTCCCCTACACCCCCAGCACCAACCTGCTGTATGGCCTGAGCGAAGCCTGCGACATGATTTTGGCCGAGGGTTTGCCGAATGTGTTTGCCCGCCACCAGCGCTGGGCTGCGGGTGTGCGCGCCGCCGTGACCGCTTGGGGCTTGTCCATCCAGTGCGCCGACCCGCAGGTGTATTCCCCCATCCTGACCGGTGTGATGACGCCCGAAGGCGTCGACGCCGATGCGGTGCGACAGGTGATTTACCAGCGTTTCGACTGCTCGTTGGGCACGGGGCTGGGCAAGGTCAAAGGCCGCATGTTCCGCATGGGCCATTTGGGCGACAGCAACGACCTGACCCTGGTGGCGATGGTCGCAGGCTGCGAGATGGGCCTGAAGCTGGCGGGCGTGAAGCTGGCCGGCTCGGGCGTGCAGGCCATCATGGACCACTTCAGCGCCAATGCGGGTGGGGTGAAATGAGCGATGCTTCGCACACCCAGGGTGGCCACGGGTCGGCATGGTGCCGAACTGCGCTTCATTTGAATTCTTTGGTTCGCGAATAATCCATTTGAATTTATGATGGCACCTGAGCGCAGAGTTCAGGCGCCGCAGCGGTTTTTTTTGCAACGAAGGAGCAAGGCATGAACAGCAACCCCGTCGGCTGGTTTGAAATCTATGTTCAGGACATGCCCCGCGCCAAAGCGTTTTACGAAGCCGTTTTTCAAGGCGAGTTGGTCGAATTGAAAAATCCCGATCCCGCCGGCTTTGCAGACATGGAGATGTGGACATTTCCCATGTCGATGGAGGGCTACGGCGCAGCGGGTGCCTTGGTCAAAATGGCCGGTTACCCTTCGGGGGGCAGCACATTGGTGTATTTCTCATGTGCCGATTGTGCGGTAGAGGCGGATCGTGCGGCTGCCCATGGCGGCAAGATCTTCAAACCCAAAATGTCCATCGGCGAGAAAGGCTTCATCGCTTTGGTGGTGGATCCCGAAGGCAACATGATCGGCCTGCATTCCATGCAGTGAGTGAACCAGGGGCGCGGCACCGCTGCCGGTGTTCCACTAGTGTTGGATCCGCCTGAAGCCGCAGGTTTGGTGCCGACTCACATCACCACACAAAGCGATCTCAACGCATGGTAACAAACCAACATCGTTCAGGGGGAAAGCTGGGCTTTACGCCAGAAAATCAGGGACTTGCTGGGTAACCCATGACGGTCCTCATATTGCCCTTCTGTGGACATCAAAAGGCCATCATTGCTCACCCTCTGTGATCAAGCCCACCAATGGCGAGTTGATAAAGTACACATGCTTGCCACGACTGTGCTCCAGAACAAAGCCTTTGCTGGCCAGTTGCTTCAAGTATTTGGCGGCGGTTTGCCGTGTCACGCCCAAGTCCTTCTGCACAAATTCAATGCGCGTGTAGGGGTGACGAAACATGTTGTTCAGCAAATCCTGCGAGTACAGCTTGGGCAAATCGGTGCGCAGGCGCTGCTTGGTTTTCGCCATCAGTTCACGCATGCCATCCACCATTTTCACTGTGCTCTGCGCTGTCTGCGCCACGGCCTGCAACATGAACACAACCCACGCTGCCCAGTTGGCGGCGCTCGCATCATCCCGCACGGCCTGTAGAAGGCGGTAATAGCTGAGCTTGTGTTGATTGATGTAGCGGGACAGATACAACACCGGTGCATCCAGCAAGCCCTCTTTGGCAAGATACAGCACGCAAAGCATCCGCCCAATGCGACCATTGCCGTCGTTGAAAGGGTGGATGCTCTCAAACTGATGGTGCACCAAAGCCATCTTGATCAAGGGATCCAACGCATCGGGTACGTTGATGAAGTGCTCTAAATCGGCCATGTGCCGCACAATCTGCCCCGCATCTTGCGGTGGCACAAACACCGTTTCACCCGTGCGCTCATTTTTGAGCACAGTACCCGGTGCACGGCGGAAACCTTCAGCGCTGTTTTTCAACAATTGGAACTGAGCAATCAAAGTGCTGTTGGTCAACAGACCTTGTTGCTGCTTCATCTGCTCAAACCCCAAGCTCAATGCTTCACGGTAGCGCGCCACTTCTTTTGCGGCGGGAGATACCCATTCGGCCAACTGCAACTCGGATTGAAACAACTCGTCTTGTGTCGTCACATAGCTTTCGATCTCTGAACTGGCTTTGGCTTCTTGCAGCGTCAAGGTGTTGATCAAAATCGCTTGGTTAGGGATGCTCTTGGCACAGCCCTTGAGCTCGGCCAGATAACGATGTGCCAAGGCCAATGCCTTTAAGATTTCTGGCGCATCCAAGTCCACGCCTGGTGGCGGCATGGGCGGGATAGGATGGGTCGACGTCAACATATCGGCTGTTTCATGTTAAAAATTATAATTTATTTTAACTTAAAACGCCTTCTTGGCGCAGGATGTGGTAGAAAAAATCATGTTATTTAACATGAAGAACGCAATCAGTGGTCCAGGTCGTCTTCGGTCAACATTCGAGATGACCACGAGTCGCGGATGGTGGATGCCCTATCCATCGCCAGTTGACTTGAAACAATCGATGGCCTCTCGGCTGTATCGAACCGAGACCAACTGTTTGGGGTTCTTCGTGTTGAGCACACTGTGATGTGCTTAACCCTGATTTGCACCCTCAGCAGTGACCGCGAGGCTGTGGCGCCGAATCAGTCGTCCACCAACCCCAGCCGCTTGGCCATGCCGATGCGTTGCATCTTGCCGGTGTCATTCAGCGGAATGCTCTCCAGACGCAAGACGCGCCTGGGCACTTTGAAGTCGGCCACGCGTTGCGCCACGTGCTGGCGCAGTTCGGCTTCGGTGGCCTCCATGCCTTCGCGCAGCACCACGGCCGCACCCACTTCTTCGCCCAGCTTGGGGTGGGGGATGCCAAAGCACACCACCTGACGCACGGCGGGGTGGTCCAACAGGATTTCGTCGATTTCGAGCGGGCTGATTTTTTCGCCGCCCCGGTTGATGATTTCCTTGATGCGGCCGGTGATCGACACATAGCCATCGTCGTCCATCATGCCCTGGTCGCCGGTGCGGAACCACCCGCTGGTGAAGTTCTCGGCGTTGGCCTTGGTGTTGTTCTCGTAGCCGGGGGTCACGTTTTCGCCCCGGATCACGATTTCACCGATGGTGTTGCGGGGCTGCAAGTTGCCTTCTGCATCCATGATGGCCACTTCGGGGCCGGCAGGCAAACCGACCGATCCGGGTTTGTTCACACCCGGAGGCAGGGGGGTGCAGCACATCTGGTGTGCGGCTTCGGTCATGCCGTAGGCCTGGATGACCGGTGCATTGAACAGTTTTTCGAGTTCGGCTTGCACCTGCGGCAACAAGGCCGAAGACGAAGAACGGATGAAGCGCAGGGGGTTGCGCTGGATCACATCGAGGTTATTGGCCGCGCGCGACAAGATGGCCTGGTGCATGGTGGGCACGGCGGTGTACCAGGTGGGGTGCGCCTCGTCCATGAGGTTGAAAAACTTCAGTGCATTAAAGCCTGTGGTGCAATACACCGAGCCCCCGCGCGACACCGGCGCCAAAATGCCGGCGATCAGGCCGTGGATGTGAAACAGCGGCATCACGTTCAGGCCGCGATCGCTGGCGCTGAATTGCGTGGTGTTGGCGATGTTGCGCGCCGATGCGGTCACGTTGCGCTGGGTCAGCGGCACGATCTTGGGTTTCGATGTCGTGCCCGAGGTGTGCAGCACCATGGCCACATCGTCGGGTAACGCAGGCCCGGGGGCATGAGCGCGCACGGTGTGCATGCTGCTGGCGTCCATGGTGAAACTGCCTGCCCCCAACTCGGGTGTGGGGTCCAGATAGATCACGGGGACTTTGAGTCGGTTGGCCACCATCAGCGCCGGGCTTTGCGAGCCACGCTCGACGACCAGCGCCTGTGCGCCCAGATCGCGCATGTAGAAATCGTATTCGTCCACCCGGTAAGACGGGTTCAAGGGCGCCGTGGTGGTGCAGGCCGTGAAGGTCATGAACGACGTGGCCATCATGGGGCCATTGGGCATGACGATGGCGACCCGGTTCTCACGCCCGATGCCCGAATCATTGAGCACACCCATGACACAGGCCGCCAAGTCGCGCAGCTTGCCGTAGGTCAGTGGTGCGGAGTCGGCGGCGACAATGCACACCGAGTCTGCGGCCCCTTGACCCATGAGTTCGTTCAGGGTCTTGATGCGATTGCTGTCCATCTTCGCTCCAGACGGGGCCTGTGTGATCCCCGCCGGGCACACCCCAAAAACAATGAAAGGGAAAACCCTAGATGGTATCTGTAAAAAGCCCCATTCCCCGCAGGCACGAGGCTTTTATTCGTCAGATGTTGTCAAAACTGTATACAGAATCGATCAGAGTGTGAGGCCATGACCTTTGGCCAAGACCTGACGCTCGAGCATGCGGGTCAGGGCGTAAACGGCCTGCAAAACCGGTGTGTCTTCACCCACCACTTGGGCCAGTTCGATCACGCTGCCCAGCAGGGCTTCCAGTTCCAGCGCCTTGCCGGCTTCGATGTCTTGCAGCATGGAGGTTTTGTGCGCGCCCACGGCCTGGGCTCCGGCGATGCGCTTGTCGATGCTGATCTTGAACTGCACGCCCAGTTTTTCGCCCACGCGCTGGGCTTCGGCCATCATGCGCGCCGCCAGGTGGCGGGTGGGTTCAAAGCTGCAAATGTCTTCCAGCGTGGCGTGGGTCAGGGCCGAGACCGGGTTGAAGGTCAGGTTGCCCCACAGCTTCACCCACAGCTCGCTGCGGATGTCGTTGGACACGGGGGTCTTGAAGCCGGCACCGATCATGGCCTGCGCCAAAGCGGTGATGCGCTCGGTTTTTTCGCCGCTGGGCTCGCCCAGGGTGAAGCGGTTGCCTTCGATCAGCTTGACCACGCCAGGGGCGATCAATTCGGCCGCCGGGTAAACCACCGAGCCAATCACGCGTTGCGGGCCGATTTGTTGCCACAACTTGCCGCCCGGGTCGACCGAGTTCAGTTGGCGGCCTTCGTGGCCGGGCATGCCGTGGAAGTACCACCAGGGCACGCCGTTTTGCATGGTCACCACCGCCGTGGTGGCGTGGCACAGACCGGCCAACTGTGCAGCCACCGGCTCGACCTGGTGCGACTTCATGGTCAGAAAGACGTAGTCGTGCGGGCCGGCCTCATCGATGGTGCAGGCGCGCACGTTTTGCGCATGCAGGGTTTCGCCATTTTCAAGCTCGAGCTTCATGCCGTGGGCCTGGATGGCTTTGAGGTTTTCGCCGCGCGCGACAAAGGTTACATCGTGACCCGACAGGGCCAACTTGACGCCCAAATAGCCGCCGATGGCGCCCGCGCCGACGATCGCAATTTTCAATCCCATGATGACTCCGGAAGTTTAAAAACGGTTCTGCCTGGCTCAAGCTTGGGCTTGCAGCGTGTTGGACAACACGCCGATGGCCTCGATGGCCACTTCGACGGTGGCACCGGCCTGCCAGGGCATGGCACCGAGCGAGGTGCCGCAGCTGATGATGTCGCCCGGCATCAGGGTCACATCGCGCGACAGGCGCGAGACCAATTCGAGCGGCGAAAAAAACATGTCGGAGACGGGATAGTTCTGGCGCTCGCGGCCGTTGACGCGGGCCACCACCTGGCACTGGCTCAGGTCGACATCGGTTTCGATGCAGGGACCGAAGGGCGTGAAGCCATCCATGCTCTTGCAGCGCGTCCATTGGGCAAAGCTGGCGTCGGCGTAAAGCATCTCAAGCGCAGTCACGTCGTTGACGCAGGTGTAGCCGAACACATGGCTGGCGGCATCGGCCAGCGCGATGTCACGACCGCCCTTGCCGATGACCACGGCCAGTTCGGCCTCATAGATGATGCGGCCGTCATAGTGGCGCGGCTTGGGCACCGGTGCCTGGTGGTGCGAGAACGAGTTGGCGCCTTTGAGGAAGTACAGCGGCTCGCTCGGTTCGGTCCAGTTGTTCTTGGCGGCTGCGGCTTTGAAGTTGTTCCACAGGGCAAAGAACTGGCGCGGCTCACAGGGGGCCAGCACCTGCACGTCGGCCAGGGCCAAGGTGGCACCCGTGTCTTGCGGTGAAGCAAACAGATCACCCTGGTGGACGCGGATGCGCTCTTGTTCCAAAACACCAAAGCCAATGCGCCCCTGATGGGCAAAGCGCAGCCATTTCATGGGGGCAACTCCGCAAGTCAAAAAATAGGTGTCTGCAAAAGCCACCGGACCGTCATCCTGAACGCAGGGGTTCAGGTGGGCGAGGGCAGACTGGCGTTGGGTTCATCTGACGCGAGACGATCACGCTCACCAGCCAATGTTCCAAGCCCTGGCTCAAAAGAGCATTGGTTCAAGGAAATATAAAGCCCGACGGTTTTGCAGACGGTTTGATTTTAAAGCCAGAAGCCGCTGACCCAAGACCCATGACGGTGAGCCGGATGGAAACAGTGGGTCAAAGCAACTGACCGTCCGAGCTCAGCACGGCGTCCAGGCGGTTGAGCAAGTCTTGTAGATGGGCTTCATCTGGGGCGGATGCATTGGTGTTGGCCGGTGTGGCGGTGGCGGGCTGCTCGCTGAGGCTGAAGGCCAGATTCAGGGCTGCCAGTACCGCAATGCGGTCACGGGCCTTGATCTTGCCGGCGTCCCGGATGCGGCACATGGCCTGATCCACCGATTGCACGGCCTGCTGCAGTCGGGCTTCTCCCCCTTCAGGGCAACCCAGCACATAGCCTTGGCCCATGATTTGAACTTCGACCTGTTTCATGGGGTGGCGTCCGGGGTTTCTTCGGGCAGTCGTTCGAGCAAGGCGTCGATGCGGTTGCGCGCGGTTTGCAAGCGACCCTTCAGGGCGTCGCGTTCCTGGGTGAGTTGGGCCACTTGCTGGGCCAGCAATTCATTGGTGCGTTGCAACTCCTGATGGCGCACGAGCAGGCGCTCAACGCGATCGGTGATTTGGGGCAGCAAGGCACTCATGACGCTATTCTAGTGAAAATTCCCAAAAATCAAGCACCTGCGTGCGAAACAAACACCTGTTTCTCGTTTGGGGCGCTGGGGTCTCAATTCAGTTTGATGCAAGCCTGGGGCCTAGAATGGGTCTTGTTGGTGCTCGCGCCCTGGTTCACAGGGTGCAGTTCAACGGGAAGCAGGAGGAGGGGTGGGGCTCACCCACACCTTTTAGCCTGCGCTGCCCCCGCAACGGTCAAGCGAACAGTCCTTTTGGACTCGCCTTTGTCCCACTCAGCCACTGAGGGCCTTGAACAAGCCCTTGGGAAGGCGGACAAGGTTGTTTTCGCCAGCCCGGATACCGGCCAACAGGGGGCTTGAGCGTCAAACCTCAAGCCATTTCGTCCATGCACTGTCGGGGAAGGCGGTGAGGACCCTGTTTCAACGAGTGTTTTCATGTCGAATTTTTCACTTGCGCTGCGCCGCT
>JACCDP011239174.1_pt1 | contig 74531 bp, 89 predicted proteins | sample 7445841 | NCBI WGS metagenome assembly JACCDP01 (sample SAMN15323441, study PRJNA562643) | freshwater metagenome | isolation source: river surface water | place: USA:Blue River Watershed | collected 2017-08-17 | reverse complement strand
CACTGCGGATAGAAATGTGGAACATGCCGGATCTCCGTCTCCTTTCCAAACACGTGAACGATGAGCCCGTGGAGGATATGCACATCCTGTGCGACTCCTGTTGTTTTGCGATGGTTTCCAATGAGGTTGACTCGCATTTACTGTTTACGGAGGGCTCGTCTCGTAAGCGTTTTCCCGCGAGGTGCGGTCCGGCACGTTCGGCCATGCCCCTGAACAAGACGCTTCCATGACGCAGAATCCCGAGGCGCACACGGAGTCAACGCAACAAATCTGTCTCGGAACCATTCCGTCCCAAACGGAAGGGTGGTCACCTTGATCGGTTCCTCGTCTTGTTTGGATTGAAGCAATTCACACAACTCTCGCATTTGCTCTGAGCCATACCCATAGAGTTGGTCCGTTGGGTCAGAACAATAGACATCGTCATCAATGCGGTAGGCGGTTCCATCCCACACAATCGACTGGACCGGACGGAATTGCTCCCACGCCGGTTCCCAGACAAACCACCATCCGCGATGCGTCAAAAACAGTGTATCACGACATTGGTAGAGCATTGTCCTCTTCAGAAAAAACGTTTCAGCTCTCCTGTCCGCGTTCCATAGACCTGTGTATCCAATGGACGCGCAATCGGAGCCGGGAAGTCAAGGATGTCCTTGCGGTAGTAGCGGTACGCCTCCACTTCAACAGCGATGCGATTTGCGCAGAAGTTCACAACACGCTCATTTAACTGCTGAAGCTCAGCCTCTGTTTCAAGGGGATTGTTCTCAGCATACTGGAGGTAATAACTGCGCATCACCAACATCAGATCGACATCGCTCTGGCGATCAATGTCTGCATTCACCATCTGGCGAACTGTCACACGAATGCTCTCCTGAATGCGATCCACATTCTCGGGGCTGAAGAACCGCTTGTTCAGTCCCGTCGCACTGTGACGGAAGTGAATGCGCTCCTTGACAACGGAGGACTGCATGGCCGGCTCGGGAGCAAAGAGGACGGCGGGAGGAATTGGAAGCCTGGACTCTTGGTCGGACAACGGAAGACGCCCTGTGTGCTTCGGAGCATTGGGGATTGCGGTCTGTGTATAAAATTCAGCAAGTCCGGTTGCCCAGGGAAAACTGGATGTCCACGACATCTTTGTTAACGAGGCACGACAATCTTCCCACCGATTGTGGACGTATCGGGTTCCACCATCTGAAACTCCAGAGTGTAGACGGGCTGAAGACTGGTGTTCAAGAATGGCATATTGGATCCGGCCAACACGGTCGGTTCCAAGACGTTGGACGTTCCCGTGTCGATGGAGTTCGGATACGTCGCCGTTGCGAATCCGTCTTGGTCAATCGTGACAAAGTTCGGGATGATGAATCCGTTGTACGATGCCACATACGGCTTGGTGCGCGCCGACGACGCATCACGAGGAACGTAGATACCGTTCACATCCTTGACATAGTCGAGGAGCTGAAGCACAGGAAAGGTTGTGTTGGAGAGCGACGTAATAAAGGATGTCTTGTCCGGAGACAGCAGAGGCAAGATCGGGGATTTCAGCATATCCACAATTGTATTGGAATAGAATGCAACACGATCGCCGACACGAAGCTCGTTGCTGCTGAAATATTGAAACGACCCCGTGAAGCATTTCAAGTACATCTTGTTGTCCGTTGCCTGAATCAAGGAAATGGTCAATCCATCGTTCTGCTGAAAGGTGGTTCCAATCGGATCGGTGATCGTGATCGCAAGTTGCTTCAGAGTCGTAATCGGACTCTGAAGATCCAAGGCTTCCTCTCCCCACGCCTCGTAGTCGTACTGCTGAACACCGACAGAGATTTGGAAGTCTGTCTGCGAACGCTGCTTCTGTGTCATGACAGAGAACGATCGACGCATCGGTTCATTGCCCCCAACGTACTGTCCGTAAAACTCGTTGAGATTGAACAGCAAATACGGATAGGTTGAAAAGGTAGAATAGGGCTTGCCCACAAGGTTGGACTGAATGAAGTCACTGGTTGATGCATCGGTGCTTCCAAGTCCAGTCGACGCATCAATCGGAATGCTCAAGAACTGTCGCTGTGGCAGGACAGCGCGCACAAGACGAATGGATGCCACGTTGGTTGCATTCATGGAACTTCCGAATCCATATCCCGAAGGTTGAATGAGATACCCCGTGTCCGTCGCAATCGGGGTTCCTTTTGGAATGTTTGGATTGTATGCTGGATAGGACACGTTTGAGGTTCCAACCGACAGTGTCCAGCCCCGCGTGTTTGGAACGCCCACAAGCGGAGGGTTGTTGCTGGCCTGTTCCACGGCAAAGGTTGGAACAAACGGATTGTTCGAGTAGACGATTGGATTGCTGGCTTGGAGGCTCTGACTCCCAAATGTAAAAACAAGGTTCGTGTAGGGGTTGGGTTGTTTCACCCAGTCGCGTTGAGAGGAATCAATAATAATATACTTTTTCGTGGTTCGGGTTGAGGGAGTGTCTTGCACAGTTGACGCATCCAACCGGGGCCCGACATCGTCTTCGTCTGTCGCTGGAGGAACCTCTGCGTTGGCAGTTGGAATCGTAGCATTGAATGTCTCGATCATTCGGGTCGCATTCCGTGTCTGAAGAAATCGTTCCCGCGGATCGTAGGAGTATGAGTTTCGAGCCAACGCTTGCTCACGCATCATTATTTGCGCGTAGTCACTCATGCCTTTGTGTATAGGGCACCCAATTCGGTAAGCCACATGTCCGCAGCCTTGAGCGAATCCAACCGCGCAATCTCTGCTTGGAGAGATGCCAACTGACCTTTGTGCTTTGCGATTTGTTCAGCTGTGAAACTCCGAATGGGAAGCTTCAACAGGTAGTCGTAGCTCTCCCCAATCAAGCCGTATCCTGCTGCCGCAAGGATAGCCGTGCACTCGGTCTCTGTCTTGCGGCGAAGATCAACCGTTGGCGCTGCGGAAATCTGATTCTCAATGAATCGCACGACATTGGTATGGTATGGCAACTCCTTGCGACAGGCCTCAATCTGATGAAGCCGGCGTGTCTCGTAGAGCGCAAGACGAACCTCCGCAAACTCCTTGAGAATGTCGTTGAGTGTCGCATACTTGGTGATGACGCCCTTGGAGTTGAACGCATGCATGTTCGTCTTCTTGGCGTGGAACACGAGCGAGCGCTGGAGTGTCGCGTCATCAATGCCCTTGATGACGATGTGGACATCCTTGTCGGTTGACGTGTCAGTGAAGTCCTTGATCTTGCCCTCTGCGAGTTCCTTCTCCAGCCACTCGCGATAGTCCTGCGTCCATGTCCCCGGCGGAAGCTCTGTCACGACATACTCGCCGTCCTTCTGCTTTGTCCAGGTTCCAATCGCCTGGTCGCCTCCGACCACCAGACCCTTGAAGCCCTCGAAGTAGACGGGGATGGGCGTGTCCAGCGCATCCTTGCGTCCCTTCAGCCAGTCGGTCAGCATCTGCTTCAGGACCTTGGGGTCGCACGGCGGGACATACGTTGAGTAGCCGGTGCCAATGCCACGGGCTCCGTTGACCAGGAGCATCGGGAGCACGGGTGCGTACCACTCGGGCTCCACGGGAAGTCCGTCGTCGTCGCGATACGACAACACGGGGAAGTCGTCGGCGGGAACCAGCTTTTTCACGATCGGCTGGAGATAGGTGTGAATGTACCTCGGACTCGCTGAATCCGATCCACCCTGCAGGCGCGTGCCAAACTGCCCCTGCGGAACCAGCCAGGGAATGTTGTTGCTTCCCATGAAGTCCTGAGCCATTCCGATGATCGCCTCGTTCAGAGACTGCTCGCCGTGGTGATAGCCCGTGTGCTCGGACACGTATCCTGCGAACTGCGCAACGCGGATCTCGGAGGTCAGGTTGCGCTTGAACGCAGCATACAGGATCTTGCGCTGCGAGACCTTCAGACCGTCCATCACGCTCGGAATCGCGCGCTCCAAGTTGTAGTTGGAGAAGTGAATCAGGTCCTTGTTCACAAAGTCGGGATAGGGAAGCGAGGATCCCGCTGGAATCAGAGCCGATTTGTCGTAGCCCTGAAGCCACGTCTTGCGATCGTCGGCGCGTTTCTTGTTGAAGGCCAGATCAATCGCCTCGTCGGATCCGGGCACAAAGGTGAACTGGACCGCCTGCGGTTTGGCAAAGTAGTCCTTGGCCTCGTCACGTGTGGACGTGCCCAATCCCTTGTAATACTTCACTTTGTAGCCAGCCGATGCATCCGACTTCCGCCACTGCTCGTACTCGTATTGGCTGTAGAAGACCTTCGTCTCCTTGCCCTTCGTCGCCTTGACGATGGGTGTGGCCATGTAGGTCAGGAACCCGGGAATCGCACACAACTCGTGCCAGAGCTCGTGGAACAGGTTGATGAGCAACCCGCGAATGTGCGATCCATCGTAATCCTGATCCGTCATAATCATCACGCGTCCGTAGCGAAGATCCGCCACGGAGTCATACTTCTTGCCAGACTGGAGACCGAGAATCTTTTTCAGTTCTGCGATCTCCTTGGTGTGTTCCACCTTCGAGTCCGACGTGTCCTTGACGTTCAGGAGCTTGCCCCGGAGCGGATACACTCCGAAGAACTTGCGCTGCTCCTGCGAGAGACCGGACAGCGCCATCGCTTTGGCTGAATCTCCCTCCGTCAGAATCAGCGTGCACTCCTTGGACTTGGTGGTTCCGGCATAGACCGCATCGTCCAGCTTGGGAATGCCGGTGATGCGACTCTGCTTCTTGCCGTCCGTCTTCGTGTTGTCCTTCGCATCCTTCGCGGCCTGCGCCTCAAGGATCGTCTCCACAATGCTGAGCTTGGACACGATCTTCTTCAGGGTGTCGTCGGAGAGACGGCATGAGGATCCGAACGCAGAGACCTTGGTCGTCAGGGTCTCCTTGGTCTGCGACGTGAAGGACGGGTTTTCAATGAGACTGACCACGAAGACAGCCAGTTGGTCCTTGACAAGACTGGGTTTGACCTTGACCTTCTTCTTCGTGTCCAGATACTCCACGACATGCGTGGCGACCTGGTTGACGATTGCGTCTACGTGGGTTCCGCCCTTGGAGGTCCAGATGCCGTTCACGAACGCCATGTGGAACGCTCCCTCGGGGGCTTGTCCGATTGCGATCTGCCAGCGGTCGTTGGGAGCTTCGAAGACGACTGGATCGATGCAATAGGACTTTGCATACTCGGTCAGGTTGCGGCACTTGATCTCCTCACCGTTGAGAGTCACCTTGACCTCCTTGCCGACCGTCATCGCGAGATCCCAGACACGACGCTCAATCAACCGGCGCATGTCCAGAGAGATCTCAGTCACTTTGAAGCGAGAGAAATCGGGCATCCAACGAATCAGGACGCTGGACTTGGTCCTGGAGGTCTTGGTGATTGTCGGGTCGGCAATGGTCGTCATGTTGTTGGAGTAGACCTGGTGATACTGAAGTTTCCGAGTCCCATCAAGAATTGTGACCTCCATCTGTCGTGCGAAGATGTTGACCAGCTTGACTCCGTATCCGTTCTTGCCTCCGACCAACTTCTTCTCCTCGGCATCGTAGTTCGTCGACGTGAGAAGCTCGGCGAAGATCATCTGCGGGACCCAGACTTTGTGCTCGGGATGTTGGACGACATCAATCGGATCGCCGTCATTCTCAATACTGAATGATTGCGAATCGCAGGTGACGTTGATCTTCTTCACAGGCGTGTCGGATTTGCGAGTGCGAAGGCGAATCACGTGGTCGTGCGCATTGACAAGCAGTTCGTCGATGAGTTTGTAGAATCCAGGATTAATCACGATTGGTTTGGGACGGAACTCATCGTTTTGACGGAGATACACGGTCTCGTCTGTATTCTGGATGGAGCCGATATAGGTGTCGGGAAGAGTCAGGATGTGCTCCCGATGCGTCTTCTTTTGATACGCGTGTGCAATGTTCTTGGATGCCATGGTTGTGGGGGTACTGGGACTGTGTTTGATCGGCAGTCGTCCATTTTCAAAACGGATTGTCAAACGAAAAGAGGAGTCATCGTACCCAAACAGAATGGCACAGCAGATCAGTATCACGCAGGCACTCGCAGAGCTCAAGCTCCTGGACAAGCGCATCAACAAGGCGCTGGACAATGTGACGTGGGCGGACATCAAGACCAAGTCGTATCCCGTAGACACCGAGACCTTCGCAAAGAATGCGCGTGCGCAATACCAGTCCTTCATGGATCTGGTGAAGCGTCGCGACACAATCAAGCGCGCGGTTGTTCGGGCAAACGCAAGTACGCGCGTCAAGGTAGGAACGTGGGAAGGAACCGTAGCCGAAGCCATCGAGTACAAGACGTCCATCACCTACAAGCGACTCCTCCTGAACACGATGCGCGAGCAGCTACTTACAGCAAAGCAGCAGTTCAAGGAGCAGCAGGAAGCTGTGGACGGGCGTCTGGAGAAGCTCCTCCACAGTGAGCTAGGGAAGGACGTGAAGACAAGTCCAGAGACCATCACGGCGCTGACCAACAGCTTCCGGGAGAACAACAAGGTGGAGCTGGTGGATCCTCTGAACTTGTCGGAACGGACGCGGGAGTTGGAGGAGGAGATTGAGAGCTTTGAGACCAATGTAGACTGGGTGCTCTCGGAGACGAATGGAAAGACCATGATTGAGGTCTAAACACGCACAACCCCCTGCTCCGACGAATCGCAAACTGACCGGTGGCACCGTCCGACAACGGTGCAATGATAATCACATCGTGATGAACGCTTGTTCGTCCTATTGCTCTGAAACGATCAAGGCTCAATGTTCAGCGATCAGATGTCAAGATACAACTTGAAACAAGCAACGTTCAAGAAGATGAGATTCCGATTGTAGCGGAGCCATCTAATTCAACACTCAACGGTCACACAAATCCAGGAATCAGGATATGGGATTCGTCAGATCCCTGCGATCCTCCTGGCTGTCGGGGCAGGGTTTTTCATTTGGGGACATTCTTCCTCGATGACAACTTCTTGCGACGAGTTGTCCGACCTCCCTTCTTCTTTTCCTTGGCCTCCTCGCGAGCCGTAATGCTTGCAAGGGTACGGTACCGCGTGGCCTCGTCTTCAATTTTCTTCATCTTCCGAGCCAGGCGCGTCACTCCCTTGCCGGCCTTGCGCTTCTCGCTGATTTCACGATTGAGTCTGTTCACTTCATACCACAAATCGTGATACTTTGCCTCATACTCCTTTGCCTTGCTTTTCACCATTTGTATATTCCACAGACTTTCACTCACACGGCGTTGAATCAACAAATGCCCCCCAAGAAACAACTGCCGGATGCCCCGGTTGTCTTTTCATTGCGCCTTCCGGCTGAGGAAACCGCCCCGCAACCCGCAAATGGAGCCACAGAATACTCTGAGATTCTCAAGGAAGTTGAGACATCCCATGTGTCAGAACGGTTTTCAACCGACATCATGAAGGAGATTCTTGGACGGACGCGCAGCCCAACCTACAGCAGCACGACGGCATGCTTTTGGTGCTGTCATCCGTTCAGCTGGAAGGCCTGTGTTCTTCCGATTTCGTATGACGCGTACGAGAACATGTACGCGTGCGAGGGTCATTTTTGTTCTCCAGAGTGTGCGATGGCCCATCTGTATTCCGATCCATCGTTGTCCGATGTGACTCGGTGGACTCGGCATGCGCTGTTGGTGGATCTGTATCGGTCGATGTATGGGTCGCGAGAGTTGACGCCGGCACCTCCGCGCACCTGTCTTCGCCTGTTTGGAGGACAGTTGGACATTGAGCAGTACCGTCAGTACGTTGCGTCAGCCGATGATATGGTCGCTGTACAACTTCCTCCACTCCGGCTGTTTGTGCCGACGATGAATGTCCAGGGTCCTGTGCGCGATGTCAAGAAGTTCGTGGCCTTGTCGCAGGAGACGGTGGACAAGGCCTCCAAGGAACTGCGTCTCAAGCGATCCAAGCCGGTTCACACGAACGTTGCGACGCTTGACAAGCTCGTATCCCCGTTTGGATCGTTCCTATCTTCACACTCGTCGTGAACAACCCTCAATGAACGACATTCTGAAAACACAGATGCTTCTGAGTTTGGGAGCCGCTCGGAATCCATTGGCAAACATCCTTGCGCTGAACGCATTTGACATCGCAACCAAGACATATCCAACGTGGTCTGCATGGCTTCGTGCGATGTTCTGTTCACGGCGCCGATCGGCTGGGAGTCCTCTTCCGTCTGCGGTCAAGACTCCTCGCGCGTCCATTACATGTGAACGTGGAGTGTCCCAACAGGCCACCAATGGCCGACAGATGCAGACAACCCCCTACCAAGTTCGCATGGATGCCGTCGTCCATTATGTGACGACACGTCCGGAGATGAAGAGCCTTCTCTCCGTCACTCATCACGACTATTTGCCCCACGAGTTTGAACCGGTCGCGTTAGATTCCGATGTCTTCTTTGAACTGCTTGATCTTCAGATTACCGATGGGTCTCCTAGCATCATCAAATTCAAGATCTTTTGCTACGAGCATGATATCCAACATCTTCAGGCCTTTGTCGACAACTGCAATGTGGACTACGAACGCCGAATGGCCAACAAGCTTGGAAGCCACCGATATTTCTTTGACCAGATCGTGCAGACAAAGGTCAAGGGGTCAACGCAGAACCCTCTTCCAACCACGCATCTTCTGTATACCAAAACGAAGTTCACAACGAACCGAACCTTTGACAATGTGTTCTTCGAAGAGCGGAAGCATGTTCAAGGGCGCACACAGTTCTTTTTGGAGAACCGCGCATGGTATGACAAGAAAGGAATTCCCTACACATTGGGTTTTCTCTTTCACGGTCCACCGGGATGTGGCAAGACGTCCACTGTCAAAGCCATCGCAAACGAAGGGCGGCGTCACATTATCAACGTTCAGCTCAGCGAGATCAAGACAAAGACGCAACTCCAGCATCTCTTCTTCAACGATGAGATTCATGTCTACAATGGAGCCACAACGGAGAAGTATACGATTCCAGTGTCGGAGAGGCTGTACGTGATTGAGGACATTGATGCGATGGGGGACACGGTTCTTCGCCGAGAATGGAAGAAGCCGACTCTGGCCACCAAACCCAAGACTGAGGAAGATGCCTGGCTTGCACGCGAGAAGGAGACAGAGAAGGAGACGATTGACTTGTCGTTCCTGCTCAATCTGTTGGACGGAACCCTTGAAGCCAATGGACGCATTCTCATCATCACGACCAACTTCCCCGAACGCATTGATCGGGCCTTGATTCGTCCAGGTCGTGTGGACATGATTGTCAATTTCAAGAAATGTGCTCGGGCTGTTCTTACTGAAATGGCCTGCTCATTCTACGAGAAAGACGTGGCCATTCCCGACGATCCATCCCTGGACTACAAGTGGTCACCGGCCGAAGTCAACCAAATCCTGTTTCGCAATTTTACGAATCCAGAGCAGGCAGTGTCAGAGCTCGTCAGCCTCACGAGACAGGATTTGTACGGATTCAGTGAAAATGGATTCTCGGAGGCCGAGACATCTGTCCTTCCCCCCAATTTGACAGAATGACTCGTAGAACCACTCTCGTAAAGGTTTGCTTTGTGTTGGATTGCACTGCGTCGATGGAGCCTTGGATTCAGCAGGCCAAGACTCGCATTGATGAAATTGCTCGGAAAATAGAGACTGACAATCCCGGCGCAGAGGTATTGATTTCCTTCGTCGGATACCGTGATTATGGAGATGAGGCTCGTCGGATTGTCATTCCGTTCCAGGAACCCCGCTTGACAATGCGCGAGATTCGTGGAGTGTTTGCAGAAGGAGGAGACGATGCAGCCGAAGATGTGGCGCATGCGTTGATGGAGGCGCATCATTTGGACTGGTACGATGCTGATGTAAAGTGTGTGGTTCACATTGCCGATGCTCCGGCACACGGGCTTCAGTTTCACAGCCCATCAGTATCCGACCGATATCCTCGTGGCGACCCGAATGGGTTGGATCCACGAGACTTCGTAGAGCGGATGTCGTTTCTGGATATCAACTTCACCTTTGTGAAGATCAACAAAACGACAGATACAATGATTGAGCAGTTTCACAACTGCTACGGACACGGAGGTGAGTTCCGTGTGATTGACTTGCGACCCCAACACTACGACCGCTCGCTTGGCGATCCTCAAGAGCATGTGTCCAACTTGCTCTCGGCTGCGGTGTCTCGCGATGTCACGCACTCGATCCAGCGCCACACAGCCTCGCAAGAGCCGTAATGTTGTTGACGAACTCCCACACAACCCGCCGATTGTGCGGCGTCATGACCTCCCACATTCCCTTGAGTTTCGCAATTGTTTGTTCAAGAGGCTCTTCCCCCTCTGTAATGTCTGAATAATCTCGTTCGAGAAAGAACTTCTCGTCACGAGCCTTGATAACGTCTTCAAACCGTGATACATATTTCCATGTCTTTTGCACGACCATCAATGGATTGGTGCGACGAAAAATCGCAAGACCGGAGAGGTACAACTTCCAGTCCGGATCATTGGGAAACACGTCCTTGATCTGTCCGAGGAAATCCTCGTACTGATTGAAGAAGGCATCAATATAGATCTTCTTGGACATTTGTCTTACTGCCGACTGATGCCTTTAAACTCACTCTCCCGAGCCTTTTTCATGGCTTCCATCCGCGCGGCGAGGTCATCGTTGCGTCCCTGCTTGCCTCCCTCGTAACTTTGCTTTGTCTGGGGTTCGGGTGCTCCGGGAGCGGGAGCCTGACCTCCTAAGAACGTGTACGACAACTGATCCGCATTGACGAAGTTCGTCGGAGACTCCCAACTAGAATAGGTATCGGAGATGCCTCCCTTGCCCTCAAAGGACCAGGGGGTATAGGCGCCTGCGGCAGCCGAGGCTCCCCCCACGAGTCCTCCGGTGGCACTTGCCTGTTGAACGGGGACTTCTCGGCGTGCCGTCACGGGCTTGGAGATGTAGGCATAGATGTCCTTGCCCACATAGACATCCTTCGAATCGGGAATGTACAACGTCGGAACACTCTTCAAGAATGACGGAAGCTGGGCTCGCTGATATCCATCAATGTAGACAATCCGACACAGTGAATCCTTGTTCAACGCCTTGAGCGTCTCAAGAATTTTTGCACTGTTCGCACACCGGTTGCTGACAAAGAGCAGAGGCTGGTTGTTCATTGCTCGTCTCTCCGATAAAAAACGGATAAATAACAACGAGAGAAGGATACAACAATGGAGAACGTCAAGAAGTCCCTGAACGGATATCGGTTGGATGCCGAGTTCAAGAATGTCCCCGTGTCGTTTGTCAGCGCACTGCGCCGGATTCTGCTGTCTGAAATTCCGACAGTTGTGATTTCGAATGTGCAGATTCTGGAGAACACCTCGTCAATGACGCACGAGATGTTGCGGCATCGCGTTGAGATGCTTCCAATCAATGTTCGGGCGCAGGAGGTTGCCATCATTCGTGATACGAAGATTGAGCTTCGGGCCTCTGCAACTGAATCTCCGATGCAGATCACATCCGATGACTTTGTTGTGTCGGGTGGATCTCGCGGAGACATCTTGCTGCGAGATCGCGATCTGAACACGCCTCTCCTCTTCATGTTCCTCAAGCCCGGTGAGTCCGTTCACATCAAGGCAACGCTTCTGCTTCAGCCCACCAAGGCGTCCCAAGTGTGCGTCTCCACGTTCAAGTACCACATTGATCCAGACATTGCGAAGGTTGATCGCGATACCTTCATCGCAGAAGCTGGAGACGATCCCGTCGCACAACGAGACGCGGCGCGAATCTTTGACACCTTTCACATTCAGCGGTCCTTCCATCGCAACAAGGAGACTGGGCGCCCGGATTGGTTTGACTTTACAATTGAGAGCATTGGAGTCACTCCCGCAGCCGAGTTGCTCAAGACTGCCGTCGGCGTGCTCAAGGAGAAGGTTGCGGAGTTCGCAAAGTTGCCCGTGCTTCGCGAGGGAGAGAATCGGTACCGTGTGAATGTTCCCGGTGAGACGTTCACTCTGGGCTGTCTCGTCCAAGAGCTTCTGTATCTCACGAACAATGTTGAGTTCGCATCCATGGACATTGGACACCCTCTTGTTCCCAACCTCTCAATCGTGTTCGCAAGCAAGACAGATGCGCCAGAGGGACTTCTTGCGAACGTTGTGAAGGAGGCGTCCGCTCTGTGTGAGAATGTTCTTAGCTCAGTATAATGGAATTCTTCACCTTTGATCCAAGTGAGCTTCAGGTCTTGGAAGACATAGAATTTGATGAAACAATTCAGCGACCGGAAAAGGTTCGCTTTTTTACATTGTCCGAGCAGACGACAGATGCGTATGAGAAGTTGATGCCTCGGGGTCGCGTGACCCGGTTTCAACGGGAAGAAGTCCGCAAGGAGATTGATCGGTTGCAGGCGATGTATAGTGCGTATGTGATTGCGTTGCCGGACGAGTACAAACTCCGGGAACCCACCTATGGCAAGAATCTTCCGTGGGTCCACCCGGTCTACGCCGATCCCGCGACCAAAGAGTATTCCTGGGGAGCCCAGTGGAATCCTCTGTTTGACAACCTTCTCTTGCCAGGATTCTATCCTCGTCTCCTCGCAGCCCTCCCTCGTCCGTATGCGGACACTGCGACCGGAACGCCGTATCCCGTAGACAAGGCTACCACGTTCACAGACACAAATGGCAAGAACCCACGAATCGTGCTTCCGAAGTACGAGATGGTTCGGACTCAACGACACGAAGACAAGACAATTGATGTGCTTCGAATCCCGGTTGATGGGACAGAGGATATCGTCAACACAGTTGGATATTCCTTGGAGGCTCGGACTGCCGACATTCCCAACCCATTGCCAGACCATCCATTTCTGAAATCAAAGGATGCGACGTTTTTGGAAACGACGGCCCCCCTTGACGATGTCGTTCCGTCGTTGGATGCGATTCTGACCCACGCTGTTCCAGTCACCAAGGATCCCTACGGAGAGGCATCCCCGTTCTTGAAGCTCTACGATGTTCGATTGAGCGACATTCCATGGACAACCTGGAAATCCAAGTTTCCTCCTGTGGAACTCATCAACGAGGCACCGGTCGGTGTGCCAATTGACTTTCCCAAACCGTCCCAGTTGGCTCCTCCCGAGAACATCCTTGATGTCTACAAGGCGCCCTATGCTCCTGGGGTGTCCGTTCGCAAGTGGTTGATGGACCAATTGGATGGAGGTGGACTGATTCCGGAACTTCTGCGATCGCAGGTCATTGACAACGGAAGTGTCGAATCCGTTCCAGGAGTGGATCTCCAGCCGGCTGCCTATCCAGACACGACGATTGACGAGTGCAAGTTGTTCGGCAAGTCGTTTCAGGACTTTCTCGTGACAGGGGTTCTGCGTCGGACGTTTGTTGGAGACAAAGCGACGTATCAGTGTGTTCCCCTGGAATTCCTCAAGCAAGAGCGCGCCCGAGTCGGATACCTCAACCGGAAGCCATGGGAAGAGTCAACTCCGGACGACATGAAGAAAGCCTACATTCGTCGGTTGGAAGCCGTTCGGGATCGTGCAGCCGCCCCGGAAAAGAAGGAGTCGGGTCCCAAGACACCTCTGCGTCCAGATTCGGTTCAACGCGCGGAAGTGCTTGCGATTCTGGAGGACCCTCGTCGGTTTGCGGACGACAAGCTTCGTGACATTCGCGAGATTCTGCGAGAGACAACCTTGTCAAACCAAATCTATTCGGATACCGATGGACTGTTTGTTTGCTGCAGTCATACATTGGCAGTTCTTGGAGGAGAGTTGGCTGCCGACCGACTGAAATTCTACGAAACATGGACCGCTCGGATTGATGGCTTCCGAGTCTGTAAACACTGCGGAGAACACATCAACGCCGATGTGTTTGTGGATCAAGTTCAGTTTGACGAGGATGGATTTGTGATTCGTCGGACAGAAGCGTTTGACGAGTCAACGTTCCATGGCGCAAGTGTCCGAAGTTTCACGACAGGAATTTCAACTCTACGCGGACTGTTTTTGGAGGGGAATGCGCACGATGATATGGTTCTCCTCTTGTTGTCCATTCTCCAAGTGCTTCCCACAGCCGACAAATTGGAATCTCTTCTGAAGTTTGGACGAACCGTTGCGCAGGTCCAATTCGCAAAGGGAGGAGACACCCAGGTCGCAAAGTTTCACGGAATGGCAGGCATTGCAACAACTGCGCTCCTGCTTCAAACCCATCTTCCGACACTGGTTCCCCGTCGGTCGTTTGGATCCAAGCCTCTTACGTTGACAGGGTATCCTCGCGACACGGACACACCCGGAGACTATACGATTGTGGACAGCTTGATGCTTGTGCTTCGCAAGACGTTTGAAGAGTTTCCAACCTCATTCAAGGGTCCGGCGCAACAGACGATTCGTGCGGCATTGAATACTCCATCGGAAGTCAAAAAGACGGTGAGTGCGCTGCTGTCCTCCAAAAGCCCCATGATCAAAGGACTGGCAAACCTTCCCTCTCCAGTTCCGGTGTTGTTCGCACAAGCCAAGGCGTACTATGCACAATCTCCTCCTCGCGTCGAAACTCCCGTCTCTCTGATCCCAACTGTCTTTCCTCCCAAATCGGATCAAGAGCCTCCTCGTGTCGCATGTCCATCGTCAAGACCGGTGTGGACAAGTGGTCGGTCTCCTCGTGTGATTCAATCCGCAGTTCCGTTGCGTCCAGGGATTCGGGTCGCGACCAACGCAGCTGCCGTTCCGAAATCGCAGTCCGTTCGTGTCGTTCCAACTCCCGCGTCAAACGATGAAATCCGAGCTCGGTTGGCAAAGCAGCGGAGCATTCAGGTGCGCATTCCAATCAAGGATCCCGTGACAACCAATGTCGCAGTCGCATCTCGCGTCTCGGATCTGTTCTTGCTGAAGACTCCCGTTCGGACGGTGGATCCGACACAGTCGGATGCGATTCGTCGGGACGTTGGACGCGGACTTCTCGTGGAGACGCTCGCAGGCATCCAAACCGATCCCGTCAAGAAAGCCAGACTGGAAGAGCTTCGGACAACGGATGTTGCGCTGTACACGCTCACGGCAGATTACAAGGAAGAGAAGGCCAATGTGAACAAGTTGGTTGCAGCCGAACGCATGCAGTTTGTGCAGAAGATGGCGAAGAAGACAGATGCCGAACGTGAAGTTCTTCAAGACTTGCTCACGATTGGCTTGGCCGAGTATGTGATCAGTCGCAAGGATCGTGAAGAACTCGCGAAGCAGGCTCAACTTCTTCAAGATGAGATTGACCGAGATGCGCTGGCTGTTGAAGCGATGGACAACGAAGTCGGAGTGGGGCAGGCAAGTGATTATTTTGATCAAGGAGATGAGGGACCTCGCGGAGCGGACAATGGAGACTACGGAGACTACCTAGGAATGCCTGCGAACGAAGAGTATGCGCAACCGCAACTGACTGACGATGCAGAACGTTCCATTTAAAGATCCGCGACGACAGACCATCAAATGATCAAGGCAGAGATCTTTCTTACGCGCGCTGGCAAGCCCGGTCCGTCGCATGATGACACCATCAAGATTACGGAGTCCCCTGACGCGCGTGAGTTGTTTGTTGTAACCTATCGCACTCCCGACTATGCGAATCGCAAGCGCTTCACCGCAAGTGAGTATCGTGTTCTCGATTACGTTGAGGACATCCTCGTGTCGCTTCAGCACGACACAGACCCCTTTGAGTTTGTGCAGGTGAACACCGTGATTCATCCATCTATCATGTATCATGTCTCGGACATGGACAAGGCATCCATTCGCGAGTTGATTCTGACCGTCGTTCGCACAGCAATGCGGACCGATGTGGAGAATGTTGCGTAAAATGGACCAATTGATTCAAACAAAGCAAACCGGAATGCTCACGCTAAACGGGTACAAGGTGCAAAAGCACTCAATCCCCGTTGAAGAATACAGAAAGACGCTGACGGTAAAACCGCAGATTCCATCTGTGTTCGTTCCAAACAAGAATGCAGTCCCTCGATACAAGGTCTACGCCGAGGTGGACGATGCGCTCTATCTTCCGAAGCATTTCGGAATTGAAAAGCACGGTGTTCCAACGCAGACAACCCGCGACGTCGCGCAGACGGATCCATCCCATTGGACCTTCGCAGGAAGCCTCCGCCCCCAGCAGCAGCCTGTTGTTGACTCCTTCCTCAAGCCCGCCCCACACGATGGCATCCTCTCTCTCCACACCGGAGGGGGCAAAACAGTCTGTGCGCTCTACATCGCAAGTCAGTTGCGAGTTCCCACTCTCGTGATTGTACACAACTCCTTCCTCCGCGACCAATGGGAAGAACGCGTCCGGATGTTTCTTCCGAACGCTCGCATTGGTCGGATTCAAGCTGACAAATGTGAAGTGGAGGGGTCTGATGTAGTGATCGCCATGCTTCAAACGCTGTCGATGCGCGACATTCCGATTGCCACCTTCAAACCCATCGGACTTGTCATTGTTGACGAGTGTCACCACATTGCGTCCGAAGTCTTTGTCCAAGCTCTTCCCAAAGTCACCAGCAAATACATGCTGGGGCTGTCCGCCACTCCGTCCCGAAAAGACGGACTGATGCATGTGGCGCATTGGTTTCTCGGTCCACTGTTGTACAACTCAAACACGGGGGACATTACCGACACAGGCGTCCACGTGGAAGTGTACCAATACGACAACACGGATCCCGAGTTCAATGCGATCATCTACAATCGGCAAGGTGTCATGTTCACGAGTTTGATGATCAACAAGTTGACTGAGTGTGCGCATCGCACGAAATGGCTCGCCGAGATTCTTGAGGATGTCCTCACCGAGTCTCCGCACCGACAAGTATTGGTCTTAACAGACCGGGTACAACATACAAAAGATTTGCTGGCGGCATTGCCACCGGCTCTTCAGACAAGCTCCGCTATCTTATCCCAGGACGTCCCCGCTGCCAAACGAACGGAGTTCTGTTCGTCCTGCTCGGTTCTGATTGCGACATATGCGATGTGTAAGGAGGGATTTGATGTACCGACTCTGAATACGCTGCTGATGGCAACGCCTCGGCCGGATGTGGATCAGATTGTGGGACGGATTCTGCGGGTGGAGAAATCGGCGCGGACGACGAATCCGTTGATTCTGGATGTGGTAGACCCTCAGTTTCGCCGACAGTTTCAGGAACGGAATGCTCTGTATAAGAAGCGGAGCTACTCTGTCAAGATGATGCAACTTCTTCCTTCGTCTCCTCCGGGACAACCGCAACAAACGCTGAATCTTCCAACGACGAAATAGACGCGGCCTTCTCGTTGGGAGGAGTGGGAGGCGCAGGAGCGGCAGTCGACAGAATATCAGGAGACAGCCGCTTGGCCATCTGAGCTGCCTTGATCATCGGCACATCTTTCAGGGCCTTCGCAATCTCGGGCTTCTTTGCAATCATTCGTGCTGCATTGACCATTGGATTGGTAATTGTAAGATTCGCTTCCGTCTTCACACGAGGCAGCGCGAGTTTGGGAGTCCGATCCTTCGTATGTACCGACCGAGCGTCGTTCGGATCCGACACATCCAAATCAATATCATTGCGGAAGACCGTGATCTTCTCCAATCCGTTGGCCTCCTCAGGCTTGGAAATCTCTTTTTCATTCGCAAACTTCTTGGAGAAGTCTGCGATAACCTCCGGGGGCAACAGTGGACTAATCTCTTGGAGACGGTCGTATTGATCCTTCACATATTTCAAGAAATTGGCAGGGTCCATACGCTCATCTCGGGGCAGCGACAACTCCACCGAAATGAAGCGATACAACCTGGCGTAGTGAATCGCGGAGATGCGATGGCCCTCGGACCGCTTGGCCCATCCGTAATACGAACCGGCCGTGTTCAACACCGACACAAACAGAGACGCAACACCCAATGCAACAGACGATGTCTTGGGATCGTCGAACATCGTCGTGGAACCCGCCGACAGAAACCCGGTCACACCGCTAATCACAATAACCGGCAAGTCAATCCATGTCTTGCGTTTGCTGTACATGGCTTCCGCTTGCTTGTGACACCATGACAAACAGTGGGCCTTCTCACCCGTTGACGCGAAATACTCTTCGAGCATTTCCGTCCAATGAATCGACTTCGTATCATCATTCGTGGAGTCGCCCATTTATGATTTCGGAATATTTTAACGCGCTCTAAGCAATGATGCTCGCAGGAGCGAAATGGAAGTCCGGGACAGACACCTGTGTGTTCAAACCAGCTGTCAAGTGTCAAGGAGAGACAGAGGTCCGACCCGGAGTGTCCCGGATTCGCAAAAAAGAAAATGCTGAACGGGACATTCTCATTGAAACTAGGCTCCGTGATGCGTTTCCAGCCCTTGTTGAATCAGGCGCTGTCAATGTGTTTTCGCATCAATGCGTTCCCGAGTTTACAAAAGAGGACATTGCATCCGATCCTGCTGCTGTGTTTTCAGGAAAAGGATGCGAACGATTGGGAGAGATTTCAGAAGGACCCGTCCCTGCGTTGACAAACCTCGTTACCCCCGAAGTGATGTCATCCATGAAAAGCGCCTTGACACAACTTCCGAATCTTCCAACTGGAAACCGTATCATCCTTATGCGACGAGCCCTTCAAACTGCGGTTGATCTTGTTCCGGATGAGGGTCCTTGGATCATTCATGCCGATTGTCACCTTGGAAACGTTCTTCTGTCAGGAGGAAATTCTACGTTGGCAGACTGGGGACGAGCCGTGATTGTTGAGAATCCGAAGGATATTGCGAGCATTCGGAAGGGGGTGAAGGAGTGGTTGCTAAGTCTCTCCCACATTGGTCTTGTTCCTGAGTATCCTGCCTACAAGTTTCTCATGGCGATGACACTCACGCTTCATCAGCCCAAAGAATACGCACAACATCCTCGTAATGTATTGGGTGAGATTGCGATTAACCTATGGAGAAAAGAAGAGGAAAACCAGGAGATTGCCCGCCAGGCGCTGCGAGGGTGGCTTCTCTACGTCTTGATCAACCAGGCGTTTGGAGTTGACGATCAGACGCTGTTGAAGACTCCATCCCAGAAAGAACTTCAAGCCAAGCTCGAGGCATTTCTTGCGTCCCAGAAAGGAGGAATGTATTGGCCTGCCAAGTATTCTCGGGGATTGACGCGCAAACAAGTTCTTCAACGCAAGCGATCGGCCACCCGTCGCAAGCGGATGTCGTGGAAGGATCCCAAAGCCTACGTTCCCTGGAAGACCGATATGGGAGTGAAGACGCGTCGGTCGTCGTATACTGAACAGTTTCGCAAACGCTGCCCGACTGCAAAGACCTTGCCTGAGATTTCCAAGTGTACGAGGGTTCCAACTCGAACTCTGCGAACGGTCTACAATCGTGGAATGGCAGCCTGGAGGACAGGTCATCGTCCCGGAGCCTCGCAACATGCGTGGGGAATGGCACGCGTGCACTCATTCGTCATGAAAGGAAAGACGTACCGAACGGCTGATGCGGACTTGGCAAGGAAAATCCCCTCTAAGTAAAGAACAAGATGCAGTATGATCGCAATGGAGTGCTTGTGCGGGCATCGCAGCCTGTGAAGGAACTGCGAACTGTCAAAAAGGTTCTAACAATTGATTCGCGGGATCGGGATCCGACAAAGTATGTCAAAGTCAATGGAGGCGCAACAACGTCCGATCCAGGCGACTATGTTGTCTACTTGCCTCGTGTCTACGAGAATGTTGTATCGGTTCGCCTCCGATCTGCAACTATTCGGGCTCCTCAGTCAACCAATTTTACGGACAATTACGTCCTCCTCTCGATTGAGGGACTGAACAAGATTGACGAGACGGCAACGGGAGCGCAGCGATCTGGGCTTGTGGACAACGCGTTTGCGAAGATCAACAACCCCAACTTTACAAAGGCGGGAAGCGGAGCCGATTTGACGATTTTCTACAACGACAAAGTAGACGAAGAGAACGTCACCCGATACACACCCCCAATTGGTCGTCTGGATCGGTTTCATATGACGCTTCGCTACCACCCATCGTCTGTGGTTCCCACTGCCACGACAAATGATCCGCAGACCAATCCCAACTTTGCTCCGATTACCTTTGGAACCTCGGAGAACAGTTTCACCTTTGAGATTGAGATGCTGGACAATGGCTTCACGGATTTCTCCTCTTTTGAGACCCGGTTGCCTCAGGTCAACTATGTCCGCTAACGCATTGACTTACCGAGTTCTACAAACGTATCCAACGTAAACAAGAAGAACACGCCTGTGAAGACATACAATGCCATGTCCTGCACGGCAGGGCGCTCATATCCCGTACGATTCTGCTCAATCAAGCGGAGGATACGCGATAACTTGTCAGCCTGCTCCTGACTCTCATAGAACCCAGCCGGCTGCGACTGGGTGAAATGTTCCCGACGACGAATTTGAGGCGGAGTAAAGTTCTCCGTCGTCGGATTCTGATCGAGTGGAAGAGACTTCTGAAGCGAGTCTACGAGCGACTGATTCTTGCGAATGGAGTCTGCCGACTTGCTCTCAAGACTCGTGAACTCGGGCTTGGCGATCGGCTCGTCGTAGAGGTTCTTCGCCCCTTTGTCCGTGATTGGAGCTCTCTGTTTGAAGGAACTCCCATAGGCCTCCTCCAACGTGGAGTAGTTCATTACTTTGAACAAGGCAGAAAAATATGACGGATTTGTATAAATGCTGTCCTCCCGGAATGAATGGATTGCGATCGGTGCCCTCCTCCTCTGGATTGCGTTTGTGCCGTGCCCGTATGCGATGAAGGAGTTCTTCGCCTCTCCAGTTGGAAAACTCGTCGCACTCGGAGGTGTTGTCTACGCCTGGAAGTATCTGAGCCCGATTGTTGCGGTTCTTCTGCTTGTGGCGTTTCTTCGCTCGGGATCCATTCGCGAGTTTCTCGATGAGACGGGAATGTCAGAGTTTAAGTGCCCTGATGAGTTCATCTACTCGGCTGAGAAGAAGATGTGTATGAAGGGAACCGAGTCCCAGAATCCCAAGTGCACAGACGAGTCAATGATGTGGGATTCTGGCAAGGGAATGTGTGTCCCAAAGCCAGTGTCAACTCCTACTCCGAGTACATCAAGTGCAGGGGGACCCCCGGGTGGAACCACCCCCGGCGCTGCGGCGGCCATGAATGAGGTCACGAATGCCAGCACAGACATGGCGAAATCCGCTGGAATGGAGGGATTCGTTGGGTATCAGGATATGAAGGGTGAAAAATATGCCCCTGCTTAAACAATGATTGACCTCCTCAACAACAACAAGTTTTTCTTGGGAGTCATGCTCCTTTTGTTGAATGTGGGATCTCGTCACTTGGTGGATGAGTTCAGCACAAACCCGGAGGAATACTCTCGGAACCTTGTGCTGCGGCGTCTTGCCATTTTTGCGGTATGTTTTGTTGGGACTCGGGATCTCATCATTTCCCTGCTTCTGACAGCAGGGTTCGTGATCTTGGCGCAGGGTGTGTCCTCAAAGAGTCGCGAGGGAATGGCGACCAAGAAGGAAATTGAAGAGTTCGAACCGACGGTCGACCAGACTGCGTTTGATCCATCCATTGAACCCATGTTTACTACAGCTTGATAACAACCGAATTCTTTCCAGTCGATCCAGCCTTGCCCGATCCCTTCTTGATCTTCTCGGGAGGAGGAGGACCATTGCCAGCCGGTGGCACAACCGACTGCTTAATGTCCTTCAACAGATCATCAATACTCGCAGGTGGTCTCATCTGAATATTGGTGTTTACAACAGGAGGCGCAACACTGACCTGCTTCTTCTTGGGGGGCTGGGCTCCAATCTGAATCGGCTTGGACTCAGACGGTGGCTTGGGAATGACGTTCGGAACGGCGGGAGGAGGAGCCTGAACCGTGGCTCCCTGCATGAAACTCATCAGACCACTCAGCGGATTGTTGGACGACGGCTGGGATGTCGGGGGAGGGATGGATGCCGATCCACGCATCTGCTGGGTCTGGTTCTGCATCGCGGCAGCCGCAAGGGATCGTGCGATGTCAGGGTTCTGGCGCATGATCTCATCAATGTTCGGAATCGGAGCCTTGCGGGTCATCTGGTTGGTCAGATGGACCATGTAGATCATCATACAGGTGCGTAGCGGAATGCGCACAAGCGGATGCATCTTCATGTTCTCGCCGTAGAGGTCGTACAGCTCCTCAAAGTCATCTTCCAGATCGGCCACATTCATCTGCGCCGCCTCTGACAGACCATCCAGCTGAAGTCCGAACGCACGAAGCATGGACATGTTCTTGCTGCCGTACTCCAGCGCAGACATACCCGTGACGAACCACTCGGAGAACTGCTTGATGGTCGCATCCATCGACTTCTCACGCTTGATGAACTCAAGCTCCATCTTCATCTCCTCCAAAGGAGAGTCAATTGTGAAGCGCTTGCGCATCGGAACACCAAGCTTGGAGAGACGCTCAAACTTGCGGAGAATCTCATACTTCTCCCGCTGAACCGCCTCCTCAGACATCCGCTTGGGCGCTGCAGGGATGTACGGCTCGGCGTTGAAGTTGTCCAGTCCATCCAGGCGAATAGGACCTGTCTCGTCGAGGGACGGAACAAGCTTCGGTGCCGGAGCCTCCGAGGTTACCGCAACGACTGGAACATCTTCAAAATTGAGTGTCGGAATGTCAACCGTGTCTAACTCCGCCATTCCGGCGATTTTTGGATTGACGAGCAAATCCACGTCCATTTGTCTTGTTTCGTCCTTGGTTGTTCTTCTGAAAGTCCTAACGCGTGTGCTCCATCACCCACAGACCTTGAAGGAAGGCGTCGGCGAGGTCATCTTTCTTCGGATGACGCAGGAAATGATCTCGGTTCTCCTGGGGAACCAAGGTAGATGCGTGAAGGATTCCTGTCTTCTTGCGACCGCGATAGGACTTGGCGTTGTCGTCCACTGTCACAATGTTGGTGAGCTTGTGCGTTGCGGAGACACCTTCACACTTCAGTCCTTTCATGGAAAAGTACATCTGAAGCATAGCCTGGACAGCATACATACGCCGCTCGGGCTGGTTCTCGACGGCAACGACGGTTGCGTTCGTCCATGACGATGCCCGTTTGTCAAGACACTGAATCAGCGCAGGCGCTTGGTCCAGAACAGACCCTGATCGAACGGAGGACACACACTTCTTCCAGGACCCTTGGCGCTGATGATTCGCAAGAAGCGCAACAAGGTCGGCCTTCTTGGTTGCGGTTGTTTGAAGCCCGGCGGCGAGAATGGCTACGCGCAACTCTTCAATCGGTTTCTTGGACAGCGCTGTCTTGGTTTGGGGCTTTCCGGTCTTGGGAGTGTGACGACTGCACGCAAAGGCTCCGCTTCCGGCATGCTCGTATCGCGCTGCCCCTCCACATTTGAAACAGCGAACAGCTCCAACTCCCGCTCCTTCTCCGAGCACGTCAATGATATTCCAGTCCACAATTTTTACGTCAGTGCGGTTAGTTCCTTCCAACACGCAATACGCAAGGTTTCGCAATCCAACATCAAACGAGACCACTTTCATTCTTATTCTCTACGCAGTTGCCTTTAAGAGAGACACGAGCGCCGACTTGTTGTCACCCTTTCCAAAGGGGATGCCGCGCTTGGTGAGAATCTCCTGAAGCTCCTTCTTTGTCTTGCTCTCGAGCCCGTCTGTATCCTCGGGAGGAGGACCCTCCACAAGAACAGGCTCCGGCTTGTCAACCGAGGCGCGATCGTCCTCCTCTTCGTCTGTCGCCGACGCAGGAGCGTCCTCCGCAGGAGCGTCCTCCGCAGGAGCGTCTTCCTCTTCAACCGCAGGCGCAGGCGCGGGAGGAGCCTGTGACGACGCAAGTTCACCAACAATCATGACGACATTGTTCATGTTCTGAATGATCCGTGACTGCTGCCAGTACAGCCATCCCACCATACCAGCCAAGACCAACACCATCGCTCCAAGAAGCGCAATGGACGCGTGCTCAAAATCCATTTATCCTTTGTTCAGAGGAGTTGTCCCTTCTTTAAACGCCGAGTCTTTTCGTGCGGTGAAATAAATGCCACACAAGAAAGGAGGTTCGATCGTTGAAGGTCTGTGGGCGGGAACGGCCGTGTTCGCCGCAACCAAGTCGCGCACGTTTGCGGAGTTTGTCTGGTCGTTTGTTGTCTATGCGGTTGTTCTGATTGTTGGTCTGATGGTGGTTGCCTGGGTTCTTCGCACGGTGACGGGTCGTGAGATGTTCAGTGTCTCCCAGATTCAGTGCCCGCCCGGCTCTACCGCTGTTAAGAAGTGCCCCGGAACCTCGACCGCTGGGTGCTACTACGAGGGGACCGGGAACTGCGAGGCTTCGCTCGGGCAGTAAAGCAGTTCTTGTAGGGACGACAACTTGACCGCTGCGTGAACCCCATCTTTGCGCAGGGTGTCTTTTTGCAGTACTTCCTGCTGTATTTGCGGGGCATCTTCCACTTCATCAGCTTTCTTCTTCCATCAGAAAAATGAATCGCAACCACAAAGCAATTCCAACAATTTGAAGGAGGATCACTGGCCAGTCCATCCTTATCCTCCTTCCTCGTTAAAAGTCCTCATCGAACCGAATGTTGTCCACACTGTCTGTGGGCCGAGAGTATTCGGACACCTTCTTCTCAAAGAAATTGGTCTTTCCTTCCAACGAGATCAACTCCATGAAATCAAAGGGGTTGCTTGCGTTGTACACTTTGCCACATCCAAGCTGGACGAGGAGTCTGTCCGCAACAAACTCAATGTACTGCTTCATGAGCTTCGCGTTCATTCCGATCAGCGAGCATGGAAGGGCCTCCGTGATAAACTCCTTCTCAATGGACACAGCCTCTGTGAGAATGTCGCGAATCGTCGCCTCAGGAAGCGCAGTCGGAAGCGTGTGATACAGCGCCACTGCAAACAACGTGTGAAGCCCCTCATCGCGAGAGATGAGTTCATTGCTGAAGGTAAGTCCCGGCATGAGTCCGCGCTTCTTCAGCCAGTAGATTGCGCAGAAGGCTCCACTGAAAAAGATCCCTTCCACAGCCGCAAACGCAACCAGACGCTTGGCGAACTCGGCTTCGGAATCAATCCACTTGAGCGCCCACTCTGCCTTCTTGCGAATGCACGGAATGGTATCAATGGCGCGGAAGAGATGCTCCTGTTCAGCCTTGTCCTTGACATAGGTGTCAATCAACAAACTGTAGGTCTCCGAGTGAATGCCTTCCATTGCGTTCTGAAAGCTGTAAAAGAGCTTGACAACCTGGGAGTCCACTTCGCGCTGGAAGCGGGAGGCGAGATTCTCCTGGACGATTCCGTCCGATCCGGCAAAGAACGCCAAGATTTGTTTGATGAAGAACTGCTCGTCCGAATTCAACGATGCCCAGTCGTTGCCGTCCTTGGTGAACGTAATTTCCTCGGGGGTCCAAAACGATGCCACCGCTTGCTTGTACATCTTGTACAGGTGCTCTTCTGACGGCTTGATGGGGAACAGGGTGTACGACATGGCGCGCTGTATAGTATACACAGAAAAGACCTAAATGATATACAATGAATACAACTGGAGTCCAGAACTATTTGTCCAATGTGTTCCGGCCGATCTACACGTGGGACACGATTGCGTCCAACTTTACTCCGAAACTGGAGTTGTCGAACATTGACACATATTCGGGCAACACAATCACGGTCTTTACTGCGTCAGTCGGTGACTCGGCAAGCAACGTCTACGTCGGACGCGATGCGGGCAATTCGTACACAACAACACGTGCCTGTGTCAACGTGACTGCGCTTGGGTATGGAGCAGCCAACAACATTTCCAACGATTCAAACTCAGTCTATATCGGGTGGTATGCGGGGGCGAGTGGATCCAACTCGTCCAACGTGATCTCCATTGGAAAAAGCTCGGGTGGAAACGGAACGAACAACATCTTTCTCGGAACGAGCACGGGGACGTCGGGACAGAGCAACATTCTCATCGGACACTTCATTGCACCGTCCAACGTCTCCAACCAGATTCGCATTGGCTATTCCAATCAAATTCCGATTGCGGCAGATCTGAGTGTCAACTGGATTGGGTTGGGAGGAGTCACCTCTCCCACAAATCTCCTGCTTGCGAAGGTGGACATTTCTGGCTCGACGCGCATTCAAGGGAACGTCGGTGTCAACATTGATCCGGGAACTCGCACATTGGATGTCAACGGAAACTTCCGAGCCCGCGATGCGTCGTTGAACGTGCTGGATTTCAGCAATGGATTGACGCGGTCCACCCTGGGATTCGTGTCTGTCCAGAGCAATGCATCAGTCGGAGTCGGATCAACAACCATCGCACAGCTTCGCAAAGGAATCGTTCACGTGTCTGCGGTGGATCAAGCCGACAGTGCAAATCGTGCGGCGTACATCTACTTTGCGTACACGACGTCCAACACAACAACCCTTGCGTCGACGAGCAACGGAGACACGAACATTGCGATTTCAAGCAGCAACATTCAGATTTCCAACGCCACATCAACGAAGACCTACGATTACTCCGTTACATACCTCCCATTGCCTTGAGCTTCTCAACAATCTTGCGAATGGAGACAACCGACACTCCGGAGACCTCAGACACACGAGGAATTTGTCCTCCGAGCACGATACAGACGACGCCTGCAACAATTGTCTTGGGAGTGTGCTCCAACTCGGGAAGCTGCTGGAGCGCAAGAACAATCGCGTCACGATCGGCGTCGGCGAGTTCCAGTTCCGCACAGATTCGTTCCGCAATTCCAAGTTGGGTGTTCAAGACCGACGAGGCTCCCGAATCAAACTTCATCAACGCCTTGCAGAGAGCCCGAATGCTCACTTGGAACAGATCGGCAATCTCTTCGTGGCTTCGGGTTGCGTTGTTTTCACGACACGCCGTGAAGACCGCACCGGCCATCAAGGCTCGGCGGGTTTCCCCGCGCGTCTTTTGCGAATCGTCCACATTCTTGAAGAGTCCACACGCATCAAGAATGATGGCCTTGGTGAGTCCCGCACGCAGAGCAGTGGCTTGGATTGCGTCAAAGATTCCCATCCAGGATCGTTCGCCGTGCGACGAGAACGACCACGCAGAGAGTTTCGCAATCGATTTGGCTTCGTCCGATTGGTTCGGAACGCGTTTTCGCATCATCATTGATCCGTACGAGGAGTTGGGAAGAAGTGCGTTTGTAATCGTGCCCGTTCGGGAGGGATCGTCGTCGGTATTTCCGTACGTACGCCATTCGGCGCCTTCGTCAATGTAGCTTCCAATAATTGTTCCACAGCAGGTGCACACACGTTCGCCTTCATCAATCTCAATTGATTCATGACCGCAATCCATGGTGTTTCTTCTCAGGAGAATTCCTGTCCATTTTTGAACGCTCGGTACAAGACGACTGCAATTCCCCCAATTGCGCCGAGAAGATGAGTGCCGACATGAATTGGAACAGACACATCGTACCGTTTGTCATACACCATGTTCTTGTGATATTTTCCAATCCAAAAGATGACTGCGTTGTAGAGAACCGCCACGCAAGAAAACAGAAATCCAAATGTATCCGTTGCGTATCCATCCATGAGCACCCGAATGTTTGCAGCGATTCCAGCAACCTGATCAATCCAGAAGAAATAGGGAATACAATTTCCGTCTCCATGAAGATGATAGGGCTGTTTCGTCAAATGAACAAGAGCCGACGTCATCGCCAAATATCCCCAACACATCGCGGAAGGTCGGTTTCCAACATCAAGTGCGACTTTCCAAGGTCCAAGAAACGTCAAACTGGACAACACCAGCGGGATGTTTGTAATGTGCATTGTGTAGATATCCCGTTCCTGCTGAAAATCATGTATGGTCAAGAAATCCAATGGTTCCCGCGAGTGCGGCAACACAATGCATTCCAGCGTGATGCGCAGACGATAACGAACAATCTGTGTCCCAAATATAACACGTGTTCATATACCCGTAGTGGTACACGCAAATTGAGTAGATCGTAATGGTCCCAACCAAAATCTGATGAAACATTTTTCGTTTGAAGAACGCTTCGTAGACTGCGGCGACGATGTACAAGTAGATTGCGATCTGATCAATCCAGAAGTAGTTGACATCTTTCGTCATGTGGTAGAGAAACGAAGTAACCGTGAGATTTGCTGCGGCAATCGCAGCGTAAATCGCGTCAGATTGGAGAGCCGCAATCATCGGAAACAAGAACGTCAACGAGGAAAGCATCAAGATTCGGTTTGGTGCATCGGACCGAGGGTATCGGGGATCAGGGAGGAGAAGGTCCTCCAAGTTCATTGTCTGGGAGTGCCAACGTAAAGTTGTAAATGGCAACGCATGTAGAGAGAAGGTGAACAGACACATGGAATGCTGTTGACACATGCCGTCGAGGATCATATGCATATCGCATGGTTCGTTGACCCCAATAAAAGAGAACAACACCGTATCCCAAACACCCCAATCCTAACACGAATGGAATCCATCCTCGCTCGTACGACGCATACAAAATGCGAATCGTCCAAACATAAATCATCACTTGATCCATCCAAAACGATGCCATGGTTTTTGCGGAATGAAACCAAATGGATGTGAGTGCAAGCATCGAGGAGAGAAATGCGATAGAAACCATGGACTCATAGATCCAGTACGCAAGGTATGAATATAACACTCCTCCTGACATAGCGAGCACATAATTTGGCTCGGTGTAAAATGTCAACATGATTGGGTTTCGTCTCCGACATCTAAACTACCGCATCATGTTCCCAAACGCGACAGGATCATACACTTGCGGTCTGTAATTGGTTGCAATGGGCGGACGATATTGGCTGGATCGTCCTCCACCCGATGTCTTCATCCAGGAGACGAACAAGTACTTCTCATCGACAACCCACACCAAATACCCAGACGATTGAAGTGTCCTCACCAAGTAGTCTCGCGCCTCTGTCAACTGAAACAACGGATATCCAAACACATACTGCGGAATCTCGAAGACAACGTACGGTGCCGTTGGTGCGTGAATGGCCTGTCTGCGAATCTTGGCATACAACTGGGCCAACACGGGACGCATTGCCGCCATGCGCTGTTCTTTGCGAGCTTCTTGCTCATCCCATACGTCACGGGCTTTCAACATGCTTACTCCTCACAAATACAAATGTTTCGTTCCATCGCATTCGGAGGTGGAGGGATGCGAGGCGCACTTCATTTGGGAGGACTCAAAGCGGTCCAAGAGGCCCAAGGACACCTGATCTTTCCGGACGGAATCTACGGGTACTCCATCGGGTCCATGATTGCAACAGCTCTGGCCTTCAATTTGTCGTTGGAGCAGATTTCACGGATGATCGGAGACTCCGTGAATCTGGACGCTGTATTGGACGGCGTGACAGTGGATTGTCTTTCAGACCTGGTCTCAAAGTGTGGTCTGTTTTCCATGGACAAAGTGGAGCAGTCTATCGTGTCCGCCTTCTTGTCGCAGGGAGTTGATTTGCGAGGCAAAGTCATTGCAGATGCGCCACAGAAACTGTTCATCGGAGCGTCCAATCTCACGACCCGCAAGCCTGTGTTTTTCACCGGGCAAGTCCCAATTTTGACTGCGATCAAAGCGTCGGCATGCATTCCGTGCTTCTTCCAACCCCAAGTTGTCTACGGCAATGTCTATGTGGATGGGGGAGTGTACATGTATTACTTTGACGAATACCTTCCCAGCGACTGCTTGTCGTTTATCGTCTCGTATACTCCTGCAGCATTTCGGCCTCGCGACGTGGAGGGCAACCTCCCAGAACTCGTGAAGCAGTTGTATTGTGGTCAACGGCATCCTCCTCGGTCACAGAATGCGTTGTGGTTCAAAGAAGATCATGTTCATGTGATTCACGATGTCACAAACGATGACAAAGCACGATTGATTCGGCAGGGCTATCTACAGACTGCCGCGTTCCTTTCCAAGCGATTGGCGAAGAAAGTCAAGAAGACCTGATGTCGTCACCCGCTTCGTGTAATCGGTCAATCCTGCTTTGGTTTCAAGGATCACAGTCGGATACCCATCGATTCCGTAGAGGGAACACTTCTTCTGATCGGCTTCGCAATCCACTTTGACGGGGGTCACACGAGTCTTTCCGAAATAACCATCCGACTCCAGCCTGTCTTCCAATGTCTCCCATTCGGGCATTGCCTTCTGCGAGAATCCACACCAGTTCGTGTAGAAGAAATACAGATTGGCCTGGTTCGGTTTCACCTCGGCCTTTGGGGCGGGAAGCATCGGCTTCCAAAGTTTGTAGACAAGAATGGCAACGACCACGAAGGCCAAGACAAGCACAATCATTGTTGAAGGAGGCGAGAAAGTTTCCGCTGACGCGCAAACCAGACCCGATACGCTTCATGAGCCGTCATGCCCTCTTTGATCTGAAGCCATGCGATGTCGGTCGTCATGCGTTCCGGTTCATACGGTTTCGGAGTAATTTCGTACCATCTGCCTTGAAACCGAACGAGGTATCCCATTGAGTGTTTTTGTCTCGCAGACTGAAAATGGCACTGGTCGCAGTGAAGGCAGCAGGTCTCGCGTTGGCGATGAACTACGGCGTTCATGTGGGGGCTTCGTATGCGTATGCGAAGTACTGCGTTCCTCAAACGGTCTGGGATATTGCGCAATCCTTCGTGACAACGGCGAGCCCGGTGTGTTCCTTTTTGTTAACGACGATGCAGGTGACTCAAAATAATTTTGCAGTTGTGATTACCACAACGTTGGCGGCCTTGGCAACGGGAGTGTTGAAACCGGCTTAAGCAGGGAATCCAACGAGGCCAGCGCCGATACCGAAGCCCGCGCCCGTGCGCGCCGAGGAGCCCACAGAGGGAGCATAGATATCGAGGATGGCGAAGGTGGCAGTCGCAGTCAGTGCAATCATGGCCACCTCATTCCAACGCATCGTCTTGCCAGGAATCACGTACGCAGCAACCGCCACGGCGAGACCCTCAAGAACGTACTTGATGACACGAGTCACAAGATCGGCAACATCAACACCGGCAGGGGTGGGCTTGGGCTTGGAATCCATTGGTTTGTTAAAGAGATTGGAAGATTTTTTATGTCTTCGCTTGGGCCAACGCAATCGCAACTTGGATGTAGGCCATCGTAAACAGAATTCCCCAGTAGACGAGAGATGCCAGCATGCTCTTGTTTCCCTCAGAAAAACTATGTAGCACCATGACCCAACTGGCCTGCCACAATCCACGAATCCATGACCAAAGGGCTGGCGCAGGAATCGGAACCAACACTCCGGGGTGCGTCAAAAACACAATCAAAAGGCGTGTCCAGCCTTCATACATTGTCAGTAGTCCTGAAAGTTTATACACCCACACTCATCCGAATGCGGAGGATGAAATACATGTACAAGAAGAGGAACACAAGATAGAGCGCATACATCGTCCACGCGAAGCCTGCGCTCTTCTCTCCGGGAAGACTGAGAATCCACGCCCACATCACTTGCCACAATCCACTAATTACAGGGGGGAAGCCGTCACTGGGAATGGCAGCCGCAACATCGGGTGGAATCATGGACGCCACTTTGCCAATCGCACTGCTTGTGGTGGGAAGAATGACACCTGGGTGGGTCAAAAAGACAACCAAAAACGTTTCGGCGTAGCCGTATCCCATTGTCTTTCGCGTAGAAACAACTTAGAAAGGAGACGAAAGAACTACACAAATGTCGCGCCGTGAAACTCTTCCCAAGGTTGATGATGCGAATGTCCCGATTGATTATCTCGATGAGGATCCCGAGATCCCCACACAGAAGTACTGCATCGTGTCGTTCCTGTCGCCCGAGAAGGTGATTCAGGACAAGAACCGCTTTTTCTTTGAGCGTTTCATCCAGTTCATGAACTACGATTGGAAGGTGAAGGGGCTTGAGCACTTCATGGCCTTCCTCTCCAAGAAGTACAACGTCAAGATTGACGATCTTCTGAAGGATGCCGAGGAGTTCGGCAAGGTGCGCGACAAGGAGATTCGCGAGACGGATGTGGAGGAGCAGTATCAGGTCTTCCTGCTCAAGCACGAGAAGGAGCTTCAGGAGGAGTATGACAACAAGGTGGAGTTCCGCAGCAACATCCGTGGCGTGAAGGTGCGTCGTTGCTTTGCGACGGTGGAGGAGGCACAGGTGATGGCGAAGGTGTTCCAGCGCAAGTACCCCAAGGACAACCTGTACATCGGCAAGGTGGGTGCGTGGCTTCCGTGGGAGCCGTCCGAGCACCTGATGCCCGAGGTCGAGTATGCCGAGAAGGAGCTCAACGAGCTGATGCGTCGCTACAAGGAGAACGAGGCGAACAAGGAGATCTTCTTCGCCGAGGAGCGTGAGGCCAAGATCAAGGCGCAGAAGGAGGAGAACGAGCGTCGCAAGAAGGCAAATGAGGAGGAGCGGTCTCGCAAGCAGTTGGAGGATGCGTCGGCACCCGTTCATCCCACGGAGGGCGCAATCCGCGAGTAAAATCTGTGGAAAAGGTAAATGGCCGCAGGTCAAGGATCTCAACTACTTAACCCTCCCCGAAGGGAAGTTGCAGGATTGGGGCCAATGTTGCCGGGGATTCTTGGTCGCGATCCAGAGACGGGAAAGTCACTTCGCATTGCAGCTCAGCAAGCAGCGGAAGAAGCAGCCTTTGAGGCAACGGCTGGGGACCCTGCGAAGATCGATGATCTCGCAGACGAAGTTCGCACAAAGCTCGCAGAGATCGAAGAGGAGCTCGCAAAGAGTGGTATTAGCATCTCAATTTCTCAAGGCGCACGGCGGCGAATCAAGGGAGGAGATGACGAATCCGCAGCAAAGCGACCGAAAGTTTCAAAGCTCGAGTATCTGAAGAGTGTCAGCGCCAAGATTCTCGAATACGCAACAGTCGAGCTCGCGCCAATTACACCGGCAGCCTATGCGGCCGCCAAAGGCACGCTTGGATTGACCCAGGAGATTGTGATTCGGGTTCCTGTTACACTCGTCACATTGACCGCTGCTGGAGTTGCCCTGAGTGCGAACTTTTTCAAGAGTCTGTTTGCGAAGTTCAACACGTGGGCGCGCGCATCGGCAACGGAAATTCAGAGCCCTGACTACGCAGACAGGGCGGCCGATGCTGCGACGAAGGATTTGGAGTCGATTGCGAAGACGACAGCTGTCACTGCAATATTCTTCAATCAACTCGGCCTTCTTCCCCTGGAAGTCGTACTGGCTGCGGTGCTGTATGGACTTCAGGTGAATCTTGGAACGGGTCCGGGGCGCTCCCTTGTCGTTTCCCATTTTTACACCTGGTACATTCAGAAGCCGAAAACTGCGAGGGAGGCGGCAAAGAAAGGGGAGATCAGTCAGGAGGAGATCATGCAGTCCGCGAAGCAGTATACAGTTGCGGTCGCAGAATCTCTGAAGGCGGCTGGCGGAAAGGCGAAGGAGGTCGTATCGTCCAAAGATGTCAAAGATGCAGCCGCCGGGCTTGCAGCGAAGCTCAAGGGCTTTTTGCCGTCTACAACTGCTGCGGATAATGAAACGCAGACGATTCAGGCAGTACTTGAGAAGAATGGCACCCCCGCGGCAGCGGCTGTGTTGATAAAACAAGGGGCAACCAATCCCGATGATCTAAAGAATGAGGTGGACACAATCAATGTCCAGTTGCCGAAGCAGTCCACAATTGGAAAAAAACCCGAAGCGTCTAGCAGCAGTAGCAGTTCCTCTGCTGCTGCTTCCGAAGAATCCCTCGTATCCGAAGAAGAGGCGCGCCAGATGCCAAGGCGCAGCACAATTGGACGATACCCGCTTGGTCCTAAAGCGTCTAGTAGCAGTAGCAGTTCCTCTGCAGCATCTGCTTCCGAAGAATCCCTCGTATCCGAAGAAGAGGCGCGCCAGATGCCAAGGCGCAGCACAATTGGAAAACCCGCGGCTGCAGCAGCCGCAGCAGCCCAGCAAGTCAGGCGCAGCACTCGTTCGTCGGATGCTGCGGCTGCTGCGCAAGCGCAGCAGGAATCTGATAAGGTCGTTCTTGGTAAGCGTGGACGCAGCGGAGGCAAGCGCCATACCAAGCGGAAGGCGCAACTCAAGCGTCGTCGCACAGTGCGTCGTGTCCCCAGTGGACTGTTCGCCTATTAACGCTTCGGTTCGTCTTCTTTGCGAACCCACACTGATGGACCCGAGTTCTTCTTTTTCAATGTCATCGGATTGTACTCGTCCACTGCAAGCATGGCCGACTGGAACGGACGATTGTCGGTCCACAACGACGCATCACACAACCGGAAGGGAGGGTGTTCTGAGGCCTTGTACCAAAACACTTGGTCTTCGAGTTTGTTGGACGCCACGTTGTTGCAAATGACCAGACATTCGTAGTTCTCCGTGCACTGATCCATAAACTGACAAAACATCTCAAAGGTGGGAAACATACCCGCGTAATTCTCGTAGATAATACGACGATTGCGTGTGATATTCTCGCGAAGAATGAAGATGAAATCTACGTTGGTACGAAGGTTGGGTCCAATGCCCAGTGGATACTGCATCGTGATAATCGTCATCAAATCAATGTGACGTCCGTTCATGAAGACAAACCGAGTCGACTCTTCGGATGTCCAGGCCTTTGCGTCGTACAGACAGTCGTCCAGAATGAGAAACGCTCGCGGATCAATGCCAGACGATCCTCCCCGAGTCTTCTTGTCTTCGTTGCGCTTCTGCTTCATGTTGGCCTGACGCTTGATGACATTCTGAACAATTTCCGGACGATACTTGTCATGAATGAGTTTGGAGGGAACCATGCTCTGAAAAAACTCGTTCGCAATCTCCGTCGCAGAGATGACAGTCCCAACCGGGAAATGCCGCTGCGTGTGAAACAAAATATCCCGCACCAAGAAGGATTTTCCCGTGTCCTTCTTTCCGATGACGACCATCATCGGACTTTTCTTGGAGTCAATTTCGCATCGCTCCGTAATCATGTCCATGGAAAACTTCCGCAATTGAAAGTTCATTGTTTGATTGCGGTATTTTAGTTAGGTAGATCCCACCACATCAGCGCGAAGGAAGTCGCGCATCGTCATCGCTGTCTGAATTCCAAGGACAAGAAGGACCATCATCAATACCGAAGAAGCCGACGGAGCATTGCCCATTGAACCCCAATGTAGAGCATCTGTGTCAAAATGTAGAGAATCGCAAGACATCCCATCCGATGAGGGTCCGTTGCTCCGTCGTTTAGATTCCGTTTTGGATTGCCGAGCCTCAACACAATGGGAAAAGACCTCCGCACGATAGCGACACTGTTACGCCTTCACAAATACCCGGAGATTGACGGAACGCCCTGGGATTTGCACAACATCCAGCCCTTCTTTCCGCCACTGGAGTTGTTGTTCAAGACGAACACTGTCACGAACCTTTCCAGTTATGGAGTTCGGTTGACGGATGAAGTTCAGAGGATTGTTGATATCGAGCATGTCCAGGTGAAAGGAAAGGCCGTTCCAGTTCATCGCAAGACGACGATGATTCTGAGTCCGTTCAAGTGGATGCGTGGAGATTATGGAGCGATTGGATTGCCCAAACCGGAAGAGGTTGCATCCGACCTTCAAAAGACCCTTCAGAGTCCTAACACAGCGGGGTATGTTGGAGCCCTGACGTCTATTCTGTTGTCCGAATCGGGATGCGTTCATTTTCCGAAGGTGTATGGAGTCTTTGTTGGATTGGCCGGATCCCACACGATCGATATTTCCGATGACTACGAGGAACTGTCCGAACGTCGTTGGTTTGATGAAAATCTTGGGAAGACGTTTGAGTTGAAGCTTCGGACTCCAGAACCAACGGCCGAGTTCCGACACACACGAAGCCAGAGGGCTGGAATTTATTTGGGGGAGGAGATCGCATTGAATGACGTTCAAGATCTTGCAGCGGATCACGTGAGTGAACCAAACACGCGCAGGAGCATCTCGTGGTCAGCTCCCCATAGTCGAAGCTCTGAATCCGAATTCCAAGACGACGATGAAGACGAAGAGGAAGGGGATGACGAGTTTGAGATTCATTCATGCGATTGTAGCACAGACAGCGAGGAGGAGGAAGGATTGGATGACGAGGGAGACGAAGAACCGTTTGCATGGGCCACGTTCAAAAATGTTCCTGTCATCACCACTGCCATGGAAGTGTGTGAGGGAACCTATTACGACTTGTTGGACAAAGACCCGGATCCTCAGAAGCACGCAGCCTGGGTCGCGCAACTTGTGTTTGCGTTGGCATTTGCCCAGCGAAACTTTGGGTTCACGCACAACGATCTCCACGGGAACAATGTGATGTATGTGTCAACAGACAAAGAGTATCTGTACTACAAACATGATGGGGTCTGCTATCGTCTTCCCACGTACGGAGTCATTCTGAAGATCATCGACTTTGATCGTGCGATTGCGTCCGTTCGCTTGGTCGGAATGAAAGATCCTCGTACCTTCGTGTCAAGTCAGCTCCAGCCGAACGACGAGGCGGCCGGGCAATACAATGTTGAGCCGTTCTTTGTTCAGACACAGCCGCGGATTCCTCCCAATCCAAGTTTTGACCTGTGCCGGTTTGCGACGTCAGTGTTTTGGGACATGTTCCCTCAAGGACCCACCCATGACTCCTCAACCCATCCGCTGTTTGCAGTGTTCAAACAATGGATGACTCAGGGAGATGGATCATCGGTTCTGTATCGGAGTCGGAAGCCCGACCGTCATGACCGCTATCATGGATTTGATTTGTACAAAGCGATTGCGAGATACTGCAAGGATTCAGCGACGCCTCGTCGTGAGTTTGCGAAGCTTGCGGTGTTTCGTGTTCCGTCCGTTCCGCTTGGGACGCCGTGTCTTGCGATTGAGTCGTTAGCGACGACGTCGCGCACCCTTTGTCGTTGGCTTTTGAGGGTCGTACCAAGCATCTACGAGAGCACCATACGCGGCTTCATTGCCCTCAATGATCGTCTTGACAAGCGTGTCGTCTTCGAACAGTTTAACCACATACCCACGTCCATCAACCTCGAGATATTTTTCAGGACGTTTGCCCATCGTTCCAATTTGATCCTCATCTTCTGTGAACGTCGAGCCTTTCGGAAGCACAATCGTGTCCTCGCCGATCGTCACCTCATAGTCTCCATCATCACTTAGCTTCTTGACCTCCACCGTCACGTCCTCGTCGTCGGGGTCCATGTCTTGTATTTCCGCACGAAATAATCAAACCCATCCGCCGAGGTCACAAACTGCTGAAGAAATGTCACGTTATGGATCTCGTACGGTTTTCCACCCGCCTTCACAACCAACTGCGTCTGGTACTCCAGAATGTCGTCATCTGACACGATGTCGACAACGTAGCGATCAAGATGGTTAAACTGAGTGGCCACATCACGAAAAACTATCCACATTGGATTAAATGACTCTCTCGTTTGGTCTGAAAGTGAAATACTCGCTCTACTCCGCCCTCATCTTTTTCCTTGTCGCAAACCCGGTCACGTTCCGTGTTGTCAACAGCATTTTGCCCGGTGTGGCAGTGAACGGCTGTCCAACCGCATTCGGTTTGCTCCTTCATACCTTCGTGTTTTTCTTGGCACTGATTGGGATCATGATGCTCCCGAAAGACAAATATGACTAAAGGACAATGCGGACCTATCTGTCCTTGCTTGCGTTTGCGGTTGGAATCAACGTTGCGTTCGCGATCGCCACAATGGTCCTGTTTCCAGGACAGATTGAAGGAGCGCACACGTTTGCGGACTACTTTCATTATGCGGTAGGATCGTTGACAACGAGTGAACTGGGAACAATGGTTCCAAAGACACGCGCCGTGAAACTCTGGACCTCTGCGTATGTGTTGACTGCGTGGGTGTACATCTTCTATGCAACGATTAATCACATTACGGACGTGAAGTTCAAGCTGTTTGGTTAAAACTCGGGCTTTCCGACAAACATATCCTGCGCAGAGGACGCAACCGACGTCACGGCCTCAACGGCGTCTTCCGCACCAACCGCGTAGGCAACGCCTCCTGCAACACCTCCTGCGCTTAATGCGAGCTTTCCAGCATCCATCCAATCAATGTCCTGCTGCTTCGACGTACGATCCCAGACATACAGGACAAACGCAACGACTGCGACAACCCCCGCGACCATTGCCAGCATAGACACATCGGATTCCTTCATCTTTGTTCCCCGACACGACGGAGTGTCTTACAAATTCAACGCAACCGTCTCGGTTGCCTTTTTCTCCAACTCTGTGTCCGTGTCAACCTCCTCGTCGTCCTCATCGGATAACGTCATCTCCTCTCCGAGAGAGATTTTGGGACGTTCCTCCTCGCTGTCCTCATCATCCGTCTCAAACTCGTGCACCTGAGTCTCGGCGAATGTCACCGGCGGAGGAGCCGGAGCAGGCGCGGGTGCAGGAGCCGGATCGCGAGCCTGAAAGTAGGCCTTGCTGATCTCACGCCATGGGATGAATCCATCAATCACTTCCCCGATAGTTGCCTCCAACATCACTTCAATGTCGCGACGATTGCGTGCCTGCTGGGTTGATGTAACGTTCAATGTATTGAACAGGTAGGCCTGACTCCATGCTTTGCGAGCGGCTGCCGTATAAAACGCCTGGATGAACTTGGGAAGGGATGGACGGTCAAACTCGATGTTGACGTGGGTTGCGTCTGTCTGCTGAAGACTTGCGAACGCACGAATGTAACTGACAAAGACTCCGAGCAGAAGGTCTTCGATATAGTCAATCTTGGACGCTGTGATAATCCGATCCACCTCGGCATTCAGGGTTTCCTCCTTCCACTTGGGAACACTCGTCAGCAGATTCTGAAACGTCTGAAGTGTCTTCTCGGGCTGTCCATTTCGTTCGCACGCCACCTTTGCGTTGTCGTAGATGCTCCAAAGGCCATCTGCGACATGCGGAACAAGAACGCGCGTCAGGTTTTCGCGCATTGTCTGCTTCACAAATTCTGTGGACATTTTGTTTACACGAAGGATGTGAGTTCTCAGGAAAGAGACGCACGATGAAACTCGTTTTGATTCTCATGGTAAAGAATGAGTCGGCCATCATTGAGCGCTGTCTGACTGCTGTTGAACCTACCGTTGATGCCTTCTGCGTTCACGACACTGGATCGACAGACGACACGCGCGAGAAGGTTCAGGAATTTCTCAAGACGCGCAAGGGATGTCTCACCACATCGGAATGGAAGAACTTTGGACACAACCGAACCCTTAGTTTTCAAGCGGCCAAGCAGTATGTTCAATATGAATTGAAGTGGGATCTTGCGGACACGTATGGTCTGTTGCTGGACGCGGACATGGTGTTTCAGCCTGGAACGCTTCGGAATCAGATGTTGAGTGGAACGGGATACACCATTGTTCAGTGCGGAGGAGCGCTTGAGTATCCCAACTGCCGTCTTGTGCGAATGGACTACGACTGGACGTGCAAGGGTGTGACACACGAGTATTGGGATGGTCCGACCAAACCGCTTCCCAAGGCGGTGTGTTGGATTGACGACAAGGGAGATGGAGGATGCAAATCCGACAAGTTTGAGCGTGATGCGAGACTTCTAGAAGAGGGACTGGAGAAGGATCCTGGCAATGTGCGATACATGTTCTACCTTGCACAAACCTACCACTGCCTTGGTCGCCACAAGGATGCGATTCGGATGTACAAACGCCGATACGAAGCGGGCAGTTGGGATGAGGAACGGTGGTATTCGCTGTACATGATTGGGCAGTCCTATCTGAGTTTGGGAGACGCACCGACCTTTGAGAAGTATATGCTCAAAGCCTATGAATTCCGTCCGAGCCGAGCCGAGTCGCTCTACAAACTGGCCAAGTATTTCCGAGAGAAAGGCCAGCACTACAAAGCCTATCAATATGTGACGATGGGCAAGGGAATCCCTCTGTCGTCAGACTCGTTATTCATTGAGACACCTGTCTACAAGGATCTCTTTCACTACGAGGAGACAATCTGTCTGTATTACCTCAAACAGAAGCGCGAGGGCCTTCGGGCAAGCATGAAGTATCTGCTGACTCGGTCGACGAACGTGGAGAGCGTCCACAAGAACATGCTCTTTTACGTTGAGCCCATTGGTGATGCGTATCACACGCATCCCATTCAGCGCGATCTTGTGGGCCGTGATTTTCATCCGTCATCGGTCTCATCACTCGGAGACGTGCAGATGGTGAGGTTTGTCAACTATTCCATTACGAACACGGGAGGATACGACATGAAGGACGGCAATTACTCTCCCAACCATCCCGTCCGAACCAAAAACGTTCTGTGGAGACCAACTGGTCGTACAACCATCATGAATGACGAGACGATTGGTCTTCCTCGTCGGGCGCATCACATTCGTGGATTGGAGGATGTTCGGATCTATCGCGATGCGTCCAAGACGTTGCGATTTGTTGCGACGGGGGCCGAATTCTCTGAGTCCATTCGCATCATCACAGGTCAGATTGATGAAGCCACTGGATCATATTCAAAGTGTGTCGTTGTTGAGTCTCCACTGAACGCAACGTGTGAGAAGAATTGGATTCCTGTCAATGACACCAATGATGTGATCTATTCCTGGAACCCTCTGCGTGTGGGGCACATTGATGGATCCACGTTTGTTGTGGACAAGACCATCAAGACTCCAGACTTCTTCCGGCACCTTCGTGGATCGGCCGTTCCGATTCGGATTCAGGACAAGTTGTGGTGCCTCGTTCATTACGTTGAGTATTCGTCGCCACGCAAATATTTTCATTGTCTTGTGGAACTGGATCCGACAACCTACGAACCCACACGCATTTCCCTTCCTTTCATTTTCCGACAGGAAGGGATTGAGTATTGTTTGTCGTTGGCAGAGACAGACGAAGGGCTCGAGTGCATGGTGTCGTCGTGGGATGACAACCCATTTTATGTTCGGTTTGCGAAGGAGAAACTTGAGTGGCTTCAGGTGTAGAGGTGCTTCCACGATTCGTTTGGACTCGCCGTCATATCTTGGAGAATGTGTTGCGCCATTTCCGTGTCAATGCAACAGGACTTTCCAATCTTCGTATAGAACTTGTAGGACTTGGCGGTCTCCTCGTCGGCGATACGCAAGAGGTTGATGCGAGTCGTCAACGTCTCCAGTGCGCGAATCAGTGTTCGGACTCCTTCCTCGTCAGAGGAGTACTCCCGAATCAAGAACTTGACCGCGTCGGGTTTGATGGTGAGATCCTTGAAGTTCGTCCGCTCGAGCATCTGCGGCCAGATGTATTTCTCCACAATCTGAACCTTTTCGTCTGCCGAATATCCGGTACACGTAATCACTTGCATGCGGTCCTTGAGAATTGGATGGACCCGGCTCTCGTCGTTGAACGAGAACACGAAGAGACACTGGGACAGATCAATGTCCACTCCCGCAAAGTAGCGATCATGAAACTGACTATTCTGACTGCGGTCCGTCAGGTGAATCAGCATGGAGATGATTTCCTGACCATGTGCTGTCTCCGACACCTTGTCCAACTCATCAAAGTACATCACCGGATTCATACACCGCGCATTGATCAGACTGTCCACAACCCGACCCCACATGCTTCCTTCGTAGGTGTAGCTATGACCTACGAAGTTCGCAGAATCGGTTGCGCCTCCCAAACTGAAGAACTCAAACGGACGCTTGAGAACATTGGCAACTCCATTGCGTGCAAAGCTCGTCTTTCCCACACCCATCGGTCCTTTGAGGGCGATGACATTTCCAACACTGCCCGGGTTCGCAATCCACTGTGCAAGGATCTGCATAATCTGCGTCTTGGCTGGCTGCATTCCATAAACCGCCTTCTCAAGCGAGGCCCGTGTCTCTGCCAGGAACTTGGCACACGGTTCATGGCCATCGTCCATCTTCACGGGAAGAGGGACATTTTTCCCAAACGGAATCCGCATGAATCCATCAATCCAGGTCCGGAGTTTGTGCGTGTCTCCTCCCTCGTCTTCCATTTGCGCCAACATGTCCAACTTCTTGATCACATTGGCTTTGAGCGCATCCGAAATCGGAAGATCAAGGATTCGGAACTTCCGAGGAACATCTCCTTCCGCAAGGAACGCTTCCACTTGCTTCATCTGTTTGGTGAGTTTGCGGCGCTTGGACTTGGGAAGGTCATCGTAGTACTCTTGCTCCTCGTCATTCAACTCCAGAGGAGCGTCCTCTTCCTCGTCCGAGCTCTTTTTGGATTTGAGTTTGGTGGACGGAACATACTTGTTCATCAGGTATCCCAGAAAGCCACCGGTGGGGATCTCCCCGTCGTCCTCGTCGTCCTCGTCGTCCTCAAAGACAGATGATTTGGATGGCCGATTGTCAATCTCAATCTTGACAACACCGTGCTTGGGGATTGGGACAGTGATGTTGTGCTCTTCCTCATCATCACTGCTCTCGTCCTCGTCTTCGTCAACCAGATCATCCATCTCCTCCTCCGCCTCCTCCTCTTCTTCGGAGGGAGGCTCATAGTCCTCATCCTCCGACTCTGTCTCCTCTTCCGCTTCCTTCAGGGTTTCATCTTCAATGAACTTGACGTTGGGGTCACGTTTCCGAAGGTTGTATCGGCGAGGCATCCTTGCTGGGTCCCAAGGAAAAAAGACCAACGATTCGTTTTTCGGAGTTAGGTATAATGGAAGACTTGGAAAAAGTCGTCGAAACTCTTGAACTTGAAAATGATAAGCGAGCTGCATCCAACCCCCTTGTCAAGCAGAGTCTCGGGGTGGTTCGGGAGTTTCTCAAAGACCATCCTGTGATGTGTTACGGTGGGACGGCCATCAACGACCTGCTTCCTCCAGAGGACCGATTCTACGATCCGACGACAACCATCCCTGACTACGATTTTTACAGTCGGACCCCGCAAGAGCATGCGATGATCTTGGCCAACAAGTTGGCACAGGCTGGAATTCAAAGTGTTGAAGTCAAGCCTGGAATGCACCTTGGAACGTTCAAGGTGTTTGCGGACTTTGAAGGAGTGGCCGACATTACCCATTTGGATGCAGACATTTTTGATCGCTTGTGGAAAGAAGGAGTCACTCGGGATGGGATTCATTACGTCACTCCAAACTTTCTGCGGATGTCCATGTATTTGGAACTGTCCCGCCCTCGTGGCGATGTGTCTCGGTGGAGCAAAGTGTACAAACGGCTTCAGTTGTTGAACAAAGCCTATCCTCTTGTCTGTCCCTCCAACGTTGAACGGCCGGACACTCCGTTGACGGATGCCCAGCGCAAAAAGGTTGTCTCCCTTCTGAAGAATCACCCTGTTGTCCTGCTTGGAATTACGGCCTCTCAGATTCACGAAGGAAAAGGGCCCAAATGGTCTGCCCCCGTCACCCTTCTTGCCGAACCAAAAACGATTGAAACGTTGACAAAGGGAGCCAAGACAGAGACACACGCCGGATCTGAGATTCTTCCGGCTCACGTGGATGTGTTCGACGAGGATGGAAACGTCTTTCTGCGGATTCACGAAACAGCGGCTTGCCACAGCTATCATGAGATGTCCAACGGAATCAAGGTCGCATCCATTCCCACGATGCTTCAATTCGTGTTTGCGTACATGTATTCGGGGGTTGCCGAAGACGAAATCACACATCTCATGTGTGTGTCGCAACGCCTCGTGGATCTTGCGAACGAAAAGGAAAGTCGCAGATATGCTCTCTTGACACCCATCGATTGCGTGGGATTTCAAGAAACATTAAACGATCTCCGCAAACACAAAGCGGATCTCTACGAGAAACTCTCAAAGGACAGAGGATCGGCCGAGTTCCTCAAATACTTCTTCACCTACAACCCGAAGAGCACAAAAACACAACGGGCCCGAGTTCGCACCCAACTCCACCGAACTCGCAAGGCTAGGTACGAAAGCTCCTACTAAAGCGAGCCAGCGTCTGCGGGTTCTGCATCCAAGGGAGACCGGCACATGTTGTACAACTTGACGGCGTTCCTTCCTTGATTCCCTGAAGGAAGTCCAGATACGACCCATAGGCGTTGGGTGTCTCGTTCTGGTATGCATTTGCTCCAGTCGTCGACGCAAACGTTTGATAGGACAGTTGAAACCGCTTGCTTGTCACAGCATCTGACGCATTCTGAATTCGAAGACTTGTAATCCCCGACACATCAATTCCACGTTGACCCCCTGCGCTCATCTTACTGCTTTATTTAGAATATAAACGTCCGATGTACCAGGAAATGTCGAAATAATTCGGCCCTGCTGCCTTGCGATCCAAATCATCGGGAAGGTCCTCGTTCATCATTGTCTTGATCTCAATGTAATTGAGAGACCGAGCGAAATACGTGAGACGGGCCAACACTCCGTTCCAGTTCCCTCCAATTGCGAGAGCGGTGTCGTTCAGTTGCGGGAGCTGGCTGAGCGTGTGATGCTTGCGCAAGATTCCATTGATGTAGATGTCCACAGAATGCTGGTTCACAACGAGTGCAAAGAAAATCCACTTCATTGCGGGGACATTGGGGATGAGAATCGTCTCGGTGGTCCCGTAGGTGTCAATGGAGACAATCAGGGCGTTTGATGTCGAATCCAAGTAGACTCCAGGTGAGTCCGTCTTGGAGAAGATGCGACGACGCTGACCGTACCCAGTGGTAAAGTCCTTGACAAGAATCCACGCCGTGTACGAATAGGTCAACCCTTCTGGCTGGTTGAACGACCGAGGAAGTGCAATCGGAAACGACTCGTTCAAGTCTCCGGGCTTGGATCCCGAGAACACAACCGTCCGATCGTCTCCGGGAGGGGAGGTTGCAAAGTAGATCATGAACACAATCAGTCCAAGGATGACAATCGCACCGACGATTGTTATGAGTTCCATTGTATTACGTGGACACAAAACCGCGAGCGGTCAGTCGCAACCGAGGCGTTGAATCTTTCGGGGGCTGGGGCATTTGGGCTCCCGATGGTGTCCAGACAACTGAAAGCATTGTCTCGTACGATGTCTGCTGTTGGTACACAAGCGATGCAGGATCAACCCGACGATCTCCCATGTTGTAGATGTAGTGAATGCGAGACGGATGGGAGGAATACTCGTGGGTCAAGAACCCGGATCGTGCCATTCGAATGGTCCAATCCAAGTCCTCTCCGCGTACCGCATCTCGATAATGGACCAACTTCGCAACGTCGGTCATCATCGGGTTGAGGTGATTCGGGGGGCGCAAGAACTCGTCTCCACGTGCCATTGAAGAGTTCAGGCTGTTCGCAAGGCTGTGTGTGAAGGTATAGGGTCCAATCTGTCCACGAAGGCGCATAACTGGATAGCTGCCTTGAATCATCTGAAGCATGTCTTCCACGTAGGCATCTGTAATGGAATCATCGTCATCGATAAACGCAACATACTTTCCCTTCGCATTCTGAACCAGTCCCTGTCGCTTCATTCCAATGCTTGTCTCGCGATTGTCGAATCCAATGTCAATCTGATAGCGCGTATGAGGAGCAATTCGAGTCATCTTCTCGCGAATGGAGTCAATCAGCTGATTCAGAGATGCCTCACGTCCCGGAATTGTCGGAATCAAGAAACTGATATCGGTGTCATAGGTCTTGCGAGAGATGTAGAGATACATATCGTGGTTCCAGTGGGTCTGGTTGGTCGCATACAAGCTGTCCATGTTCTGTGCGTATCCGGTTCCCGGATGCTCGTGACGAATGATGCAGTAGGGGATGTACTGGCATTTGGAGGCAAGATCTCCCTTGCACCTGTCCGTCAACTCTGTATCGCAGAACAGACTCTTGTACCCCGGAACATAGATGGATCCCAGAGAGGTGTACATCGCTCGGCCGTAGATGCACAGCGTGTTCAATTTGTCCCCCTGAAATCCATCGTTGAACCACAGAATGCCATTCGTATCCGGAAACCGAGCCTTCATATGATTGCGAATCACATCGTCGTATCCTTGAATCTGGGGGATCATGTCGTCCGAGACCAGCACAACAATGTCCCACTCCCAGTCAATCTCATTCATGTTGGCGTTGCAGGCCTCAATCTTGGAGGTGTTGCGAGAGAAGAAGATCTTGTTCCATGCGGTTCGGGCGAGAACTCGTGCCAGGTCTTCGCGAACAAGATTGCGTGTCATAGACAGATCGTCTTCATCGCAGGAGACTGCGACTCCAAGACGTTCTGGATGGGCTGCGAGACGAACGTATTTTGTAAGCGTTTCAATCACCTTTTGCGGACGACTCCGCGTCGGACATTTCAGAAGAATGCGCATCGTTGTTGTTTAGAAAGTGTAACTACTAAGTTCCTTGCCCTGCTTGTTGAGTGTGCTGAAGCGGAAGGTGTACCCGAACAATGTGATAAAGATGGAGTCCTTGTCTACCGCGACCTTTCCAGCCTCTGCAGGAGGAGCGCATGTCGTTCCTTTCGCATGGAAGCTCTTGGCGTCATCGGGGCCAAGCATCGTGTTGTATCCATTCACGTTGCAGATCGATCCGGCAAAGCCACCATTGTCGTTCAAGATCACATCGCCCAACGCCGGCTTTGGAATTCCGGGGAGGACGCAGGACTTCACCAAGCGTCCATTGATATAGATGTCCAAGTTGCGCTGGAACACCGTGACGGACACTGCGAACCACGACTGAAGAGGGACGTTCTCGACACTGCAGGTAAAGGAATCTCCCGTGCTGCTCATCCCGGGCTCTGCTGCTGCAGCAGCCTGATTCGTGGGATACAGACTCAACTGAACATGAAGCGTGTTCTCAGTGGGAGCCAAGTAAATCCGAGGTCCCACAATCTTGGGATCGTTTCCTGCCACGCGCTTCAAGACATCCTTCTGTTGTCCAAACTTGTAGTCCCAGTTGGAGATGTACATCCAATACTGAATCCCGTAGTCTGCTCCAGCACCAATCGGAATCTCCCCGGCTGGAATGACTGTCTTGGTCTTTCCGTCAACCGGAGCCGGAACCTTGTCGCCTGACGATTTTGTTTCAAACAAGGCCACGCCAGGAAGACCTTCCCGCTTCTGAATGTAATTGAAAAAGAGAATTCCAAGATAGAGCAACAGAATCCCTCCTAAGACCGCAACGACTGTCCCCACCCACGAAGACGTTGCCGGCTTTGGAACTACGGTTGGGGCAATTGATTGTACCTGCATTACTGTTTACCGAGGAACTTTCTTGGGAAGTGTGTCCTTGACACAATGGAAAAACGGACAAGTTCTCCTCCACGACAACCAACAACAATGTACTGCAACAACTGTGGCGGAAAAGGGCATCTCTTCCGAACCTGCAAAGAGCCCGTGTTGTCATGCGGAATTCTTCTGCTCGAGAGTGCGGCTCTTCCCATCTCCCCCGACACGACCCGCATCCTCATGATTCGCAGAAAGGACAGCATGAGCTTCGCCGAGTTCATGCGAGGAAAATACGACCCAACGGATACTGCATACGTGTCCACTCTTGTGAAGAATATGACCTTGAAGGAACAGGCTGCCGTTGCATGCGAGACCTTTGAAACGCTGTGGCGTCAGTTGTGGGGCGATGATCGGATGACGTCGGACTACGCACAGAGTCGTGAGAAGTTTCATCAGTTGGACCGAGTCGGATTGATGCGGGCCAATCTGTCCGAGTATACCGAACCAGAATGGGGCTTTCCCAAAGGTCGCCGCATGCGTGGAGAATCAGACCTTGCGTGCGCGGTTCGCGAGTTTGACGAAGAAACCAACATTCCCCGGGAATCCTTTGTGGTGTTGAAAAATATCGTCTTGACCGAAACCTTCGTGGGCTTGAACAATGTTCAGTACAAGCACGTCTACTTTGTGGCCCTGCTTAAACGCCCCGATCTTGTGAACTTGGTTCAAAAGTTTACTCCCATGCAACGCCGAGAGATCTCGGGAATTGCGTGGAAGACGTTTGCGGAAGCGGATGCGTTAATTCGGCCCCACCACGTTGAACGCCGAGGAATGATTGACCAACTCCGAGCGGTCATTGAAACGTTTGAGACATCAATCTAGGCGAGACAAGACCAACGTCACACAATACGACACAACTGCGATGACAAACACCCACCACCAAAGAGGAAAGATGGTTGCTTCTTTGTCTTGGGTTCCAAACGGGCGAATCCGCCCCTCTCTGCCAAAGGCGACATCCGGCTGGGCATAGAGAAACGCTGCCATCAAAAAGAGATAGACAGTAATCATCGTAACGCGTGACGTCTTCGTGTCCATTGTCTCTTCCGACGGAGAGTTTTCCTGCGGGGTTTGCGACGCTTCCCGCCTTCAAAGTCATCCTCGTCTGGCATCGGAGGAAGAGGTCCAGTCACGATGTACGAACTCCACGCATTCATGTCGATAGGAGGGTCAGTTACTATCGGACCCCTGCCAGTATTTTCAAAAATAAAGACACGTTGCGTTGATCCATCGTCTTTCCGCGTGAACGCATACGTTTCGCTCTCTCGCAACATGCTCGGTTTCTCGATCGGGGAAAGGGATGGGAGTTCGGTGGTAACAACCGGCGGGGTCAACGCGTCGTGGACTTCTTCTTTTTCGGAAGGAGTCAGTTCGTTGAGTTGCTTCGCGAGATCGCTTGCCGTCGTCGCAATCCCTCCCGGAACACTCTTGGCTGCCTCGACGATCGCCTCTGCAAGTGCCATGCTGTTTTTGATTCCTCCTTCATTCCACCAGAGTGCTCCAAGTTCGGAAAGTGTCTGGCTCTGTGCGGGAGATGCTTTCAGTGCGACTACGAGAAGAGCAAGAACCGCAGCCTTTCGGTTGCCGGCCCGACGGCGTGTCCGTTTCATTGTAGATATCACTCAAAAAAGACGGCGGTGTAAGTAATGAGTTATGCCCTTCCGAATCGCAAGGCGTTTGCCGATGCGATCACACGAACCTTGTTGAAATACCGGTCCATTCCAACGGATGCAGATGACAAAGACGCGGATCTGTGTTTGGCGCGCGGAGCCAATGCGCGCGAGCTGTTGCCTCATCAGAAAGTGGTTCGTGACTACTTGATGATTGAGACTCCCTACCGTGGTCTTTTGTTGTATCATGGTCTTGGATCGGGCAAGACCTGTTCGTCCATCGCGGTCGCGGAGTCGTTGCTGACCACGAAGAAGGTGTTTGTCATGTTGCCGGCGTCATTGGAATCCAACTATCGCGGAGAGCTTCGGAAGTGCGGGGACCCCATGTACATGTACGACCAACACTGGCGCCAGCAGACACTCGGCGAGGACACGCGTGAGATGGCCAAGAAACTCGGATTGTCCGATGGATTCCTGGATCGCAATCGGACGTTCTTTACCACGGTTCCGAATGAGGAACCAAACTACAGCAAACTTCCGAAGCCTGCGCAGGACATCATTGCGAAACAGATTGAAGACATTTTGGATCAGCGATTTACATTCATTCGGTACAATGGATTGTCCTCTGCGAATATAGGCAAATATGTCCCTGCAGATGGTTCGAATCCGTATTCAAACAGCGTGGTTGTCATTGATGAGGTCCATAACTTCATTTCGCGAATCTCGAACGCCTCCGATATCGCACGCAAACTTTACGACCTCATCTACTCAGCAACTGACTGCAAAGTGGTCGCCCTCTCCGGTACGCCCGTCATCAACCGCGCCAACGAAATCTCGTACCTGATGAATCTGTTGCGGGGTCCGATTGATCGGATTGTCATTCCTGTTCGCGCCGTTCCCACGTGGGACGAAGAAAAGATGACGAGTGTTTTGCGTGGGATTCCAGACGTGGACACAATTGAGTTCAACTCCATCAAGAAATACATCATGGTGACCCGAAATCCTCCTCACTTTCGCAGCGTCTACAACGAGAAGGGAGACCGGATTGCAGTTCAATACAAGAAAGACATGCAGTTCATTCCGTCGGCTGCCGATTGGGTGCAGAGTTGGGCATCCAAAGTTCAGACTGACATCGGAGGGGCCGAGTTCGCAATGGACCGCATTTCTACCGAACGATTTGATTGCCTTCCCACTGTCTACGAAGAGTTTGCGACCTTGTTCTTGGATGGATTGACCATCAAGAACGCCTTGCTGTTTCAGCGTCGCATTCAGGGTTTGGTGTCCTATTTCAAGGGCGCCGATGATCGTCTGCTTCCTCGTCGCGTCGACGACGAGAAAATGCTGGAAAAGGTTCCGATGTCGGAAGCGATGTTCACAAACTATCTTGCGGTGCGGTTCAATGAAATCAAGAGTGATGCCCGTCGGAAACTGAATCCCAACAAGGCCGATGACAATGAGATGAAGACATTCCGAGTGAACTCTCGGCTGGCATGCGACTTTGCAGTTCCCCCGGAACTCAGCGCATCAACGACGGATGAGGTCACAAATGAGGAGGTTGCTCCCGACAAGTCTGAGATTTTGGAGAAACTCAAGGCGCAGCCCACTCGGTATCTCACAGAACAGGCACTGCAGACCTACAGTCCGAAGATGTTGAAGATGCTTCAGAACATCAAAGAGTCGTTGGGAACAGGAGACACCTACCGATCTCAGTTGTTGTACTCCGGATTTCGCAACCTGGAAGGACTTGGAGTCTTCTCTGCGATTCTCAATACGAATGGGTGGCAAGAGTACAAAATCGTCAAAGAGGCGAATCAGTGGGTCGAAGATCCTGCGCTGGATCCTGAGAAGCCGGCCTACGCGTTCTTTACGGGGACGGAGGACATGGAACAACGTGAACTGATGCGCCAGATCTTCAATGCGAAGTATTCGGACGACTTCCCTCCGAGTCTCAAGGCATCTGTGGAGAGCAAGCCCAAGAAGAAGTTGTGCCTGTTTATGATTACGGCCGCAGGAGCCGAAGGAATCCCGCTGGCCAATGTGCGCCACGTTCACATTATGGAACCGCACTGGAATCCGGCTCGTCACGATCAGGTGATTGGACGTGCGATTCGGATTTGTTCGCATGCGTCTCTTCCCATGGAAGAACGTACGGTTCGCGTGAGTTTCTATTTGAGTGTGTTCACAGAGGCGCAGTCCAAGTCGACCGAGTCTGCGAACAACGTGGTGTTGGTGCGACGCAACGATATGGTCACGAAACGATACGAGGGAGATCCCGTCGAAACGTTTATGACAACGGATGAATATCTGTACGAGACCACCTATGAGAAGGAGAAGGTGAATCAGAAGATCTCGTTGTTGCTGAAACAGGCCGCTGTGGATTGCGAGGTCCATCGGAATCTCCACCGCAAAGAGACGCCTGTGATTTCGTGTATGCGGTTTGACAGCACTGTCACGGGAGAAGACCTTGCCTTCAAACCCGATCTGAAAACAGAGGATACTGATGACACGTACCTTCGCAACATGCAGCGTCGTCGCCGTCGGCTTCAGAAAGTTCAGATCAAACAGATGCTGTTTTTGATTGATCCGGACACGAAAGAAGTGTTTGATGGTCCGGCGTTTGAAGACAATCAACGACTGCTTCGGATTGGACTTATGCAGTCACCGGGACAGATACGATGGCTACCTGATCTCCGGCTTCCATAAGAACGTCCTCAAGCCACGAATCACACACTCGTGCCCAACTCTTGAAGGAATAGGCATTGACAGCCTTGCGCTTCTCAGGAAGTGTCTTGATGACAGACTCCATCGCGTCCGCAACCGCATCTGCTGAGAACGACGGAGATGAAAACCCGTGGGGCATTCCACCCGAAAAGTACATCTTTCCATTCGGAGAAATGAATGCGCTCGTGGTGGTGTCCAAGAATGTGCGATAACTTCCGACATCCGTCACGATCTGAGGGGCTCCTGTGTACATATGCTCAAGCTGACACAGTCCAAATCCCTCCCCGTCGGATGTGTTGATTCCAATGTCGGCGACATTGTACAGCTGATTGATGGCTTCGTCGCTCCACACGTTTGGAGGAGATGTATCAATCAACAGAAGGCGGCGAATAAAATCCTGGAAGGGAAGGCCCGCGTCTTTGAGCTCTTCCATGTAGATGCGCTGGAGATCGTAGAACGCTCCGGACTGTGGCTGCGCATTGGTTGCGAGAATCAAGTAGTATGGAGCAGTCGGGGCCGACTTCAGAAGCCGAACAAATCCAGCGATTGTAAGGTCAAGGCGCTTGCGCTGGCTGTTGCGATTGGCGTTCAAGAACACAATGCCATCCGACGGGAGTGCCAGGTTCTTTCGGATCTCCAGACGAGCCTCTTTCGGCATCACCGTAAACAGCGTAGGATCCACTGCATGTTCGAGCACTCGGACATCGTCAACCGGACCGTACTCCAAGAACGTCGTCTTCCAGATCTCCGTGAAACAGTAGAAGCGATCGGCGTGCTTGTGAAGGAGTTCAATAAGAGGAGGCGCAACGCCAGTGTACACCTGATCAAGATAGATCCACAGTTTGTAGGGCGACTTGCCTTTCTCGTGCTTCATCGACTCAATGAATCGTGCAACCGTGAACGGATCATTGTAGATCATGACCACGTCAGGATTCACCGTGTCCAGATATTCACGGATCTTGTTGTATCCAAATCCTTCCTCCCGAGGATCCTCGTTTGCCGCCGCATCATACGAGATCACCCCCTCAGGATATTTGCGAAAATTGGGGCGATTGGGATGGCGCTGAAATCCGAAATGGTACGTCTTTACCTTCGGAGCAAGCGATGCCAACTGCTTGACAAGATTGTAGCTGACCTTGGAATACCCAGTGGTCTGATCAATATGTGTGCTGACGAGAACGAACCGCATTGGGTAGATAGAGAATCTCTCTCGTAAATCACAAATGCAGGTGAACTCTGCGCAGGATTGGCTTACCAAGCAGAAGAGACGGATCATTGCGAAGATGTACAACATTGACCCGCCCCCGCAAGCCCGTGCTACCAACGCAACCTACTTGTCCGCGGTTGCAAACGGAGCAACCCAGCGGGAACGCTTTGTGGCTGCGTTTCAGGGAGCCCGTGGAGGAGCCAGTGGAGGCGCAACCTATTCCAGCGATTGCTGCCTCAGCAACAACGCAACGGGTGCGTTTGGCGCATTCCAGGTGCGCACTGAGTATGGCATTGTCCCGTACACTGGACGATCTGTTCAGCCTATGAGTGTGCGCATTGTGCCTTAAAGAAAGCATAGGGGAGTATACAAATGCCCGGTGGGTTGATTCAATTGGTGGCGACGGGGGCTCAAAATGAGCTCGTGAATGGAAGCCCTTCAATGACTCACTTTCGTGCGGTCTATCGGCGACACACGAATTTTGCAATGGAGCAGATTCGGATGCCGTTTACCTCCTCCAATCTCGAGTTCTCAACAACCGGAACCCGAACAATTTCCTGTCGGGTGGATCGGTATGCACAGCTGCTCCATGATTGTTATTTTGTCTTGACGCTTCCGGATATCTGGTCTCCGTTGAAGTATCTCAGCGGATCTTCTGCGCCAAGCGGGTACGACTCTCGGACCAATTCAATTGGATACGAGTTTCAGTGGATCAAAAACATTGGATACAACTTGATTGACCACGTGGATCTGACAATGAACGGGCAAGTCATTCAGCGACTTCGCGGTGAGTGGCTCAAGATGTACTCGTACATGACCCATGATGCAAACAAGCGCACGATCGTGGATCAGATGGTCGGGAACGTTCCGGAGCTCTACGACCCTGCGCATGCCTATGACCGAAATGGACAGTACCCGCACGCGATCACTCCCATTGTGCGTCCAACCACGGCACCCGAGACGTTGGTCCCCGAACCATCCATTCGCAGTCGGCAGTTGGTCGTCCCTCTTCATTTCTGGTTTTGCGAGAACCCTGGACTTGCGCTTCCCCTTGTGTCTCTTCAGAACTCAGAGGTGTACATTGAGGTAACCCTTCGCAATCTGAATGATTTGTATACCGTTGTGGATGTGGATCCGACCTCGGATACGTATGGTGAACGGATTTCTCCCGAAGTCTATCCTCTCAACCTGTTCCTGTCCCCTCCTCTTGCAAGCGGAGCTCCCAGCAATCCGACTGTGACAACCTTCTTCCCGGACCCGTACATCGAGGGGAACTTCATCTACCTCACGGAGATGGAAATGAATCAACTCGCCCGTGCGGATCAGACGTTCTTGGTGAAGACAGTGAAGTATGTTTCCAAAGAAGGACAGTTTGGAGGCAATACAGATTTGGAACTCCCGATGTTCAACTTGGTAACGCGAATCGTCTTTGCAGCGCAACGGTCGGATCGTGTGGCGGTCAACGATTGGGACAACTACACAAACTGGGACACTCCAGCCCGTGCTCCTTGGTCAGCCATCACGAATGATGTTGTCACCGGACTGTACTCGTCGGGACAGCAGCAAATTACGTCGGTGTATCCCCGTGACGCTGTCATTGATGGAGTCTTGCTGTTCGATGGAAAAGAGCGAATTCAGACAAAGCCGCTTCCGTTCTTTTCACTGCTTCAGATGTATCGGCACGTGACGGGACAGACTCCCGATCTTCCGGGCGTGTACATGTACTCGTTTTCATTGGACCATGCAACATATCAACCGTCCGGAGCCGTCAACGGAAGCATGTTCAACAAGATCATTCTGCGACTCACGCTTCAACAGCCCGTTCCGGCATCGGGGACTCCGGGAGGAGGAACAAATACAACGACCGTGTGCGTGTTGACCTCGACACTCTTTAGCCCCAACCCGACTGTCATTCCTGCAGCGAACTTGACGTTGCGGGATCCGAAGACGGGTCAACTGCTGTATCCTCCTGGAAGCGTGACGACCGTGGTTCAATCCAATGACAACGTCATCTTTACGTTCACCTACAACGTTGGAGTGTATGTGGAAGCCGTGAATTTCTTGCGAATCGTGTCGGGTCTTGGCAATCTTGTGTTCGCATCTTAACAATGAGCGGTGTGTACATCGAGTCGGCCTATTATGGCGACGAAAAGAGCTTCGCCAATATTACAAAAAGTTTGGCCAACAAAGTTCTCGCGGGAGTGTTGGATGTGACGGCAAGTTCTGAGCTCAAACCAACGTTTGAAGCCGCTCCGGAGACGACCTTGACGTCCAAGGACGAACGGAAAATCCGCGAACAAGCGGTTGCAGCCTGCGGAGGAGAAGCGGATCAAGCCTGCCTTGAGCGAATGCGACTCAAACTCTCGCAAGACAGGTTGAAGGAAAAGGAAACCGAGTCTCTTGGAAAAGGGGTCATCAAGGGAGACCGGCTCACCGTCAATGTGATTGACAATGGAAAGCGACGGACATTGATTACTCCGGCCGGACAGAAATTCAAGCTAGAGAATGTTGTCGGAGACAAGCCTTCTGACAAGACGATGCAACTTCCAAGTGGATCGGACATTCAAAACCGAGCAATTACTCTGCTGACGATCATTGTCTCAACGTTCATCTGGGTGTTTGGGATCGTGGCCGCCTACGCAGTCTTTATGCGGCAGTACGAGACAACGCAAAAAGACTACTTCCGAATTATTGCCTACGTCGCAGCAGGCCTTGCCTTGTTGTTCCCGGGAGCTGGCTATCTCCTCATCCTCCTCTTCTTCGGGTTCCAAGCGTTTATTGCGGAATATATCGCACAATAACAATGCTTTCACTGAAGTGGCTTGTCGCAGGACTGTTGTTTGGTCTGTTGGTCTCGGCTGTTGTGATTCCTCCCACCCGAAAGAAAATCATGATCCCACAGCCAAATGACAGCAGTGTCTACCACACGGACACGGGGTGTGTTCGGTTTGCTGCGGTGGAAGTCCCCTGTGTCGCAGAGCCAGATTCGCTGAATCTTCTCGCAAGTCTTGCTAAGACATAATGAGGATTATCGATGCCCTTGAACGAGGGGCTCCCTTCTTTTCGTTTTTGATTGGGCTGGGAATCGCAGTCATCGTGTTTCATCGCAATTATGCGACGGTTCGGACGCTTGGTCTTCCGTTGAAAGACACAATGGACAAAGTCGTCAAGGTGGATGGCAAGTGCTATCGCTACCGCGTGGAAGATGCCAGTTGTGAAAACGCGTCTACACAATAAACAATGGACGACGCAACTTCTTTAGACGCTCTGTTGAACGCAACTCCGCAGGGACCGCAGTCGCAGCCCCCTGTGATTCCCATGCCGAGCATTCCCACTCCCGGACACTCCGCAATGGCCCCGACCTTCAAGCCGAGCCTTCCTGCGATGCGCTGGATGGCCTCGTCGGCGAGCCTGTACATTGCGTTCTTCTTGGCAGCCGTGATTATCTCGCTGTCTACTCCTCGCAACCTTCTTCTCCAGTACGTTCCCAATGCGTACACGGGATCCGGTGTTGTCAGTTGGACAGGCGCGGGGATTCTCGGGGTGGCGGCGGTTGTCATCACCCACATCCTCAACAACTTTCTGGGAAGCATCCTAGGATAAGCAAATGACTGCTCCTCCGTTTGAAGACCTATACGAATCATTTGAATGCACAATGCTCCGAGATGCGTTCAATGCGATTACAGAATGCAACTTGTGGGACTGGCTGAAAACCTACACTCCTCATGCCAATGAGGGATTTATGTTTTCCACGCATCCAAACCTGGATGCAATCAACCTTGCGATGCGCTACGAGGGACACAGTGGCTCATCGTATGGCTGGACGATGCGTGTGATGGAGTCGATCGCAAAGAATGGATGGGAGGGACACAAACGCAAATTTTGCCCTGCTTGCCCGTGCCGTGCTGCGAAAGGATTCAAGACGGGATGGTGTGGAGTTGCGGGGGGTGGTGTTCCGGGGTGCCAGCATTAACGAAGAAGATAGTAGACCCACAACAGATTCACCCAAATACACCAGAGAGACCCATACGTGTTGTATTGTGCATGGTTGGCATAGAAATACACAAGAAGTGCAATCATAATGGCCCCAAGCCATCTCGGATACAAAAAGGATGTTCCGACGACCAATCCAATCCAGTAGGGAAGCGCTTCCACACTGGTGGGAGACACGGACCAGTTCCACTTGAAATGCCCATCGTCTGCAACAGTGAATCGAAGGTCACGAGATCCGGCAGTCAGTTCGGTGACTGCCTGAATGACGATGTATGGCAGAATGAACGCATATCGCTTGGCTTCATAGAACGCAAACGCAGGCTGAGTCAAGAGGACAACTTTCCCAAGGACTGCCAAGATTCGTTCGTCAACTGCGTGAATCCATCGCAGTCCTTCAACGAGTTGCATCTGCGTGACAGCCAACGGAAACACAAACGACTGAATCGGGGATCCCTGCATCCACAGAATGAATGCGGAGAGCATCCCAAACCCCCATGTCAAAAAGGACACCTCTGCGCTGTAGCACATCGTTTACAATCAACGAACAAAAGAAGGCAATGTTCAGGCCTGTGTATCTCCGAGATCCTCCTGCGTATTTTCATCCCCGAATTCTCGTGGGAGCCGGAGCGATGTTGACGATCCCGTTTGTCAAGCAGCACGGAATCAGTCATGTCATCAACTGTGCCTGGGACGACGATTGTCCGGAGTGGTGGAGGACCTTCTTTCCCGACAAGTATGCGGTCTTGAATGCAATTGACAGTCCTCATGTGACCATTACCGATTGGTATCCAGCATTTGAGGCCACCCTCCACGAGTTTTTGCGGTCGGGAACGGGAGTTGTCTACGTGCATTGCCAGGCCGGCATCAATCGGTCCGGGTTTCTTGCGCTGTTGTACGCCGTGAAGAATCTCGGAATGGAGTTGACGTCGCTGGTTGCGTCGGTTCGGCATCAACGACCCTGCATTCTTCAAAATTCAGTCTTCATGGACCAAGTGAAAGAGGTTGTAAATGGACGTGTTCAAAATCCGGAAACCTCGCGATCCAACGACAGCATCCGCCACAACGGGAACGCTTGATTCACTGCATCAAGGGATTGTCCATACCTTGAAGGAGTCCACGGTCAAACAGGATTCGTTGCGGGCGGAGGTTGACATGCTTCGGGAGCAAGTGTCGCAGTTGTATGCGACCAATGCCATTGACGACATTGTCAAGGCAACCCAATTGGAAGGACGAATTCGTGAACTGGAAGACGAATTGGCCCACGTTCGTCCAGTGGAGGAGTATTACTTGAAAAACATGGATCTGTTGGATGAGTACTACAAGAAACAGGATACGTCGGTTGGCGCGCCCTCCGTTCAACCGAACGAAGCCAATACGTTTCTGAAGTTTTTCGCCGCTGCTGTTCCCGTTGAATCCGGCATGTCCCGCAAACAGATGTTTGACGAGTATGTCCAGCGCATGAAGCTGTCCAACGGACCCGAAGTGGTTCAGCAGATGACGGAACACTGCCTGCAGTGCAATGTGGCTCGGGAAGAGATCAGTTCGGAAGGCATTCTCGTCTGTCCCAAGTGTGGATCGGAAGAGTATGCGTTGGTCGTGTCTGACTTCCCGTCGTTTCGCGATCCGCCCAAGGAACGCAACAACTATGCGTACAAGAAGATCAACCATCTCAACGAAATTCTCAATCAGTTTCAGGCCAAAGAGAGCACGATCATTCCAGATGATGTGATGAACGAGGTCATTCTGGAGATTCGCAAACGGAGGATTACAAACATTGCGGATTTGACGGAGGACGACATCCGACAGATTTTAAAGAAGCTGAACCGAAGCAAATATTATGAACACCGTGCGCACATCCTTTCCCGACTCAACGGAAATCCGCCTCCTACCATTACGCCTGAGATTGAAGAGAAAATTCGAGCAATGTTTCAGGACATTCAGGCACCCTTCTTACTCTACTGTCCCAACGACCGAACCAACTTCCTCTCATACTCCTACATCCTCTACAAGTTCTTCGAGCTTCTGGAGTTGGACGAATACAAGATTTACTTCCCTCTCCTCAAGAGTCGTGACCGATTGATTGCGCACGATCAAATTTGGAAGAAAATTTGTGATTATTTGCAGTGGGAGTTTATTCAGAGCGTGTAGAGACTAGTCATTCACCATGTTCATAATCTTTTCCTGATTTACCACCATCTGTTTCAACAGCTGTCGAATATCAACCATAACGCTTAACAGTGACTCCTCTTTCTTTACTCCGGCATCTCGTCTTTGTTGAGCGTTTGTTTGTGCCACATGAGCGGCATCCAAACTCTGTTTGAGTTGGCTAGGATGGAGTCTTACGCGGAGGGCGGCCTCTTCGAGTGTGAGATTCTCTTTGAGAACCATTCGTCTCCCAATCGCCTTTTGACGCGCAGCGATAGCTCCTTGGGTTCGGCGATGCGACTCTGCAATTGTGCGAAACTCTACGCCGTCTGCAAGCTCTCGAATCAATTTAGATTCTTCCTCATAGGTCCAAGGTCCTCCATGATTGATAGGAGTGTCTGTCATTTTGTTGTGTAAAACTCAACCCCAATGTAGTCGCAAATCCATTTTAGGCTGTCTCATACCCATCGTCGTAGAAGGTACAGGTCAGGCATGTGGTCATCCCACGATGATTGATTGCGCGCGACACATAGGGTTCCTCCAACGCAGGACGTTCGTGCTCGCGAAACTCAGGAATCGGGAGGTCGTCCGACGACGATGCGAAACACATGATTGTTTCCACAACGTCTCCCTTGAAGTAGGCGAGGTACCGCTCAGCCGTTTCGCGAGAGACATCCGTGTGCTCCATCACCATGTCAATGTCAATCGTGTCAGGGCCGTCGTAGTTCACATCTTCCAGTGGACGACGACGATATCGCTCTTCCAGTTCGCGACGAATGCGGGGGCGTATCATCTCGCGACGAGGGCCGTAGAGATCCTCCAAGGCGACACGTCGGGATTCGATCGTTGGCCGATAGTTCAACACAGAATCCAAGAGGTAGTTCTGCGGACGACTGTTGAGGATTGTCTCCATCATTCCTCGAGCTCCCATCCCTCCAATTCCTTGTGTGATAATTCGCAGGCGCGAGTCCCCATTCTCGTCAAGGATCGGTTCGGGCTCGGGGCGTTGAATGGCGTCTGTCTCTCCAAAGGAATGGCGACACAGAGGACACGACGGATTGGTGTTGGCCCAGGTGGCAACACACCCAAAGTGAAACGTGTGTCCACAGGTCATCCGAGCGGAACTTGTGGACGCATCGATTGCGTTCATACAGATTGAGCACTCCATTGAGGGCAAGACGAAGCTGAACTGAGAATCCGTTTTTTCGGGCAGGAGAGTAATGAGTGCGTTTCTCGAGAAGGCCGGAAGTGTTGGGCAAAAAGTATTTGATTTCGCAGACAAGGCAGGAATTAGCGATAGCATACCGGATGGGTCGGGCACTGCTACCGCAGGGGTGCCTGCGGGGGTGCCCACGGGGATGCCTGCGGATCTTGGAGCCGTCGCAAACCAGTTTGGACAGGCCTTTACAACTGAAACTCCCGCGGTCACTCCGGCAGCGACCCCACCTGGAGTCATGAACGCAGTGATGGCGCAAGCGCAACAGAATTCCCAAGCAAATATGAATTCTGGTCAGCAGGGGTTGATTTGTTTAACCACTGATCAACTTATTGCAGTGATTACGGCAGCCGCATCCGGAAAGCAGCAAGGGGCAGTCCGGCGTCGTCCGATCAAGACATACCGGAAGCAGAGAAAGGGGAAGACGATGAAGAAGAAGGTTAAAGCTTAAGGGTCACGCTGTTGCGACGCGTCGACCAATCAATGAGAATTCCACTCCGCTGCTCGCGAACTCCTGGACGCACATCTTCCCAGGTTTCTGTGTATTCAACTTTGCATCCCGGAAACTTGTCTTGGAATCCTCCGAGCAAGTCGTCGATGGTAACATTGTATGGGGGTGGGTAGGTATGGGATTTTCCGAATGCCTTGTTTTTCGAATCTCCGACATATTGGTCAACATTGACCAAGTGAGATGTCTTTCCGGCGGTTGCCGCAGTGAGAACAGACGAATGAAGATGGTCGACTGCGGTGCGAATCGCATCTCTGCGCTGCTTGGCAGGAAGCGACTGAAGGTAGTCTGCAGAATACGTGTACGCGAATCCGAACTCCATTTTGTGTAGAGGATTGGATCAAGTTGAGTTGAGATCCGTTTTTAAAACCCCAATCGTCCGAGTCTTTCCACGAGGTGTCCAATCAATCAACAGCAGAGACGGCCGACGAATCGCGACCTTGCAATCGGGGAAATGCGTCTTGACTTCGGGAATGAGTTCGTCAAACGGGGGGTCGTCCTCCGCACGTACGTACAGGTATGCCGTGAATCCCCAGCACGCTGCGTCGACGACTCTGTGGGCGAGATAGATCCCGAATCGTTCGGCAAACGTCATTTGGTGGGTCCCCCTGGGCGATGCGTAAACGGGTTGATCACTGACCTAGCAAGGCCGCAAAAAACGAGATCGTATACAAGACCATGGCAATCAAGACTCCGATCCGAATCCAGTCTTGTTGAGGTGGATCTCCAAAGCAAAAGGGAGCCCGACAGTTCGGGCAGGTCATTTGGTACTCACACCACCGCATCATACAATGATCATGAAAGGTATGGTTACATGGAAGTGTGAGGGTTCGTCTCCGATGAAGCGGTTCGTAACAGATGTTACACTCCATTGTCTTACTGGGGAAGACGAACAATGGATTCTTGACGCCGTTCATATGCTGCGATGTCGTCGCGGATCTGGTCGAGTTCCGCATACAGTTCATCGCGACGAGCGCGAAGGTCCGTGATCTTCTTCTCATGGTAGAGAACGAGGGTTATCCGATCGCGCATCCACTTGGTCTTGACCCACTTGTTTCCTCCACTCAGTCCACTCGTTCCATTCGTCCGCTCCCACTCGTGATTCTTGAGCTTCATGCGAATGCTCTTGGGATTGCGGTCGGTTGGGAATGTCTCCACAAGTTCGTCAAACGGTGTCTTGTGGAGGAATCCGTGATACGCAGCCCTCTCTTCGTCCTCCTCCCAGGCGCTTCTGGCGTCAACGTGGCGTTTCTGCATTGGAATGGAATGAGTCCGGAACAGGAGCGAGAATCCGTTTTTACAGCCCGAGGTCGCTTGCGGTCAACCGAGGCTTCCACGCAAACAGCCACAGTCCAGTTCGCTCGCACTTCTCCACAACGGCTTTGGACAATTTTGCTTTGTCTCGATCCCGAAGCTCTTGATTGTATTGGGTCAGACGAGTCATGACCGCGTCAATTGGTTGCTTCGTCTCCTTGACAATGTGATATACATCTTCCAAGAAGTTGTCGCGATTGAAGTTGGGGCGATGCGGATGCTTGTTGGGCGATTTCAGTTTTCCGTAGTTGTCACAGAACCCATTGACAACGGCAAGCAAGTCGTCTACCCGAACGTCTGTCTGTTCATCAACGAAGAGGTCAGGAACAGAGATCGCCTTGTTGAGCCGGAAGAACTCAGATTTCACTTGCTCATTTGTGGCATTCCACATCATATCCACAAGGATATTGTGGAGACCCTCAATTCCTTTCAGCGCCTCTCGTCTGTGATTTGACTCGTAACATACAATCTCATTGTCCACACATGCAAGGTAAATGATCCCATCTACACGTTTGGAGGTCTTGATCCATTCCCGAATCTCTTGAACCCGATCGTCATCGGGGGGACGATTGTGCTTCCATCGCTTGATCGGAAGTTGGGTAAAGATCAGCGCAGGCATCCAGTACATTGTGTGCGGTCCCTGTTCCTCCACCGACGCTTTGCCAACTAACCACTCCCGAAGATACGACATTGAAAGAATTGTTCGTCATGCGTGAATGTCCGTTTTCACCGCTTCCCCCTGCGACAATACTTGTCGTCGGACTCCTCTTCGCCCAAGTATTCGCCATCTGCACACACCAGACACGTTCCGTCACACTCCGGGTCTCCACACAGGGTGTACGTGTCGTCCCACACTGGCTGAATGTCCTCCAGAAACCGATCGACCGCTTTGGATGTTTTTGCGATGGAAGCCTCAATCTCAGCATATGTGTCCATCAACCCTCGGCATTCCTCTCGGAGCCGTTCCAGTGCGGCCACCAAATCGGTCGCCTCCACCACAAACGCTTGGGTCTCAATCTTGGTTGCAAGCGCAAGAATACAGAACGGAACTCGTGCGCCAACCGGAAGTGTCGCGACAGCAGTCGCCATTGAAAGAATAGGTTCACACATCTGAATGTCCGTTTTTACTCCGTGTCGGAATCGGGAAGACGAGCGTCAACAAACTGGATCGCTCCTCCGTCAGACTTCGGAAACATAACCACATACCCATACTTGATTCCTTGCAACTTCATGTACTGCCGAGCCTGCTGTTTGGCATCGTCAAGTTTTCCGGAGATCTTGAACTCCAACACACACTCCTTGTTCGCAATGATGTCGGCGCGAACAACTCCAACGTAGTGACCCTTGTGCGTCACGGGCATCACTTGTTCCGACTCGTAGGGAATCCCGGCCAACCTCAGTTCCACTGCCATCGCGGCGTGGTAAATTGACTCCAGGTGTCCTGCTCCTAAACTGGCGTAGACATCCTCCGCAAACTTGCGAAGCATGTCAATCTTTTCGTACGGCGGCATATCCACTGGAGGCGGCGTCGGCGTAAGCGTCTTGGTCTTCAACTTGGCCTCCAACTTGGCCAGGCGAGCGGCGACCTTCTCGGCTTTCGCGGCCTCCTTCAGCGCCTTCTTCTGTGCGCGCTCCTCCTCCTTGGCGGCCTTGGCGGCGGCCCGGGCGGCCTGGACCGCAGGGTCCTTGGCCTTCTTTTTCTCGGTGATGATGGCGAATGTCTGCTTGGTAGGCATCTTGAACGGTTGGGGGGACGGACAGTGCGGTTGGACACTCACAAATCCATTTTGAAGAGTTAGGTATCGGTCCCGCCCTCAAACGCAGAGGACTCTTCGCAGTATTGACATCCAGAACAGGACTCACATCCCTGCTCCATGAGCCATTGTTCGTACATTTCGTCCTCCAATGTATCCCACTCGAGTTCCTCGGCGTCATTATCTGTCACCGTTTCTGTCTCTGCGTCGCTGTCAACTGTAGGCAGGAGTTCCTGCTCGTGAGTTGGCTGCTGTTCGGTCATTCTTGTCTTGATGGGGGAGATGTTGAATTGGTTGTCTCTCACAAATCCGTTTTTACTGCTTCAGGAGTCCGTGCTGCACGAACTTGTGGACGAGGGCGAAGACGAGGGCGTGGGTGAGAGCCTGGGTCTGAAAGGAGGCACCGGGGGGAAGGGAGAGGAGGACTCCAGGGGTGAGGATGTAGAAAAGCGCAGCCGTTGTGAGAATGTACCACCACATGTTTTATTACCCCTCACGGAAAATTTCTCGGAACACTCGGATGAGTTTGTCGTCCAACGTTTCCATGAACACAAACACCGCGTACAAAAAGACCACTTGCCCCCCGAACGATTCAATGTAATATTCCAGCCTCGGCGGCAGGGGAAGGACCGGGATCCAGGAATTCACGAGGTACGTCAACCAAAACGCGATGATTACAAGAATGGAGATTTCTGACGCAACGTCGGCGACCTTGTAGGACAGTGGAAACGCTTCCCATTCCTTGTCGTAGGCGGGAACCACCTTGGAGAGTCCATAGGAGACCGTGGCTCCGAGGAAGATGTAGATGACCGCAACAAACACAAGATTGATGGTTAGTGCAGCGATGTATCCGTTGACGGACGGAAGTCGGTTCAGACCGGTGTTCTTCATTGTTGAACGTCAACTTAAAACTCCATCAAACACGGCCCGTCGCTGCGCGTTCCATCGGGACACTGCTTTGACACAAAGTGCTCCTTGCCGTATTCGGGTGGGACGCTGGTTTTGTTGGCGCCAGGCCAGAAATGAAACGCGGGGTCCGTGAACTTCGCCCAATCGATGTTCCACGGCTTCGGCTTCATGATATCAAATCCCTCCTTCGAGAACACAGCCGAGGGTCCGCCCTTGTTGCCGGCGACACACTTGTCCATCCCGGAGACGCATCCAACCCCCGGACACCAAACGTACGATCCCGGACAACTCGGCGCCTGGCTGCCTCCGACCATGAAAAAAGCTGCGACGGCAAGGACAGCAACCACGACGTACAACGACCACTTGGGCAGTTTCATTTGTCATTGCTCAAGACTACTTCTTCTGCGCACGAGTGCGCTTGGTACGACGAGTGCGCTTTGTCTTGCGGAGGGTGCGTCGCCTAGAACCGACCTTCTTCCCATTTGGATTTGCGTTCAGCAATCCGTTGTCTTTGGTTCCGTCGTCTCCCATTTATCCCAACTCAACATTCTTCTTGTGTGGGCAGGTGTTGCACCCGGGCGCAGCGGGAGCCGTCAGCCCGTTCCGAGTGTTCCACAGATACAAGAAAAATACCACAGCACACAGAAGGAGAATCCACAGCCACATTTGTGTTCTCCTTACATTTCGTCTACCGCGTGAACGCGCAGAAGACGACCCGACTTCAACCGAACAAGCAAGTACACATGGCGTCCAAGCGTCGCGACCTCAAACACTCGCTCGCTTGGATTTGCCTTCATATAGGTTTCGGCCGAATCCCACTTGTCCTCCGACAATTGTCGTTCGAGCGGAATTCGCATCTTGGCTTGGAAGAATGCACATGTATAGCGGGCTCCGTGAGCACACTCTGAACAAATCTTCTCCTCGCACCCGTGGCAGTGCGTATATCCGTGCGCTGAATGCGTCTTGTAGGTTCCTTTTGCATTGCAAGCTGGGCATGGTTCCATACACTCCATGCGATCTGCGCAGACTGAACATGGGCCGTTTGGCATTGTACACTCGGCGGGGGAATAGTATCCACCGTGGTTGTAGAGAACACTGGGAGTCCGAAGGTCTTCCATTTGAAACTAGGGGGAACTCTTGTTTCCAGACTGACGCACGTCCATTTTGAAAAATGGATTCTGTTGGTCGGAATGCCATTCCCTCACCGTTCAAATGGATCCTCGTCCAACTCTTCAAGTCACCAATCTCTCGTTTCCCGCGGCTCTCCGCGCAAGTCGCAAACGCGACCATCTCAGCCGACTGGCATCCTGGACAAAACAAGACAAGCAGAAGCTCTATCGCGTCATGTACACGTTTCGCAACAAACAACGAGCGTTGACAGATGACGATTCCGAAGATCCGTCTCCGTACACACCCACTTATGTGTTCTACTGTCTCTCTAGATAATGGGAATCCCGTACTATGTTGCATCGCTGATCCGAGCCCACAAAGAGATTCAAACGAAACTGGGATCGGCTGGACTGACAACCGATGTCCTTGCCATCGACTTTAACTGTTTTATTCATCACACATTGAAGGCCGAGAACCCGATTGGTAGCGTTGTTCTTGCACTTCGCGATCTGGTAACACACACCGTTCATGCCAAGACGGTCTACATTGCGTTTGACGGACTGGTTCCGTACGCAAAGATGGTTCAGCAACGGTACCGTCGCATGCGCAAGGGAGAGCCATCCGACTTTGACAAGCACCAGATCTCCCCCGGAACTCCCTTCATGAAACGCCTCGCAACCGCGGTTCGATTTTTGTTTCCGGATGCCATTGTCTCCGACACATCGGAGGCTGGAGAAGGCGAACACAAGATGTTTCGGTGGTTCCGAACCCTTCCTCCCGACCAGCAAATCTGTATCTACGGATTGGATGCTGATCTCGTGGTGATTGCGTTGGCTCAGAGTCATCTTGGACGAATTTCCTTGCTCCGACAGACCGACGAGGGATCAACGACTCTGTCAGTGGACGCGCTTGCGAAGGTTCTGCCCGTGGAAAAAGACATCTACATCAAGATGAGCATTCTGTGTTTTGGAAACGACTTCATGCCCAATCTCGCGATGTTTTCATTGCGCGAGAACGGGTATGGGCGTGCGCTGCACTACGCACTGCGCGACGATGCGGACAAAGACGAACGAAAGGTGTTGCTCAAGTGTGCGAAAGGAGAGAACCGACACATTCTGGCTCCCGACGGACACGCATTGGAGGCTCGGATGGCTGTCCATTTGTTTGATGGAGTTCTCGACTGGGAGCCTGTCTGCTATGCCTTCTGGAAGACGTATGCATGGACGTACCACTATTTTACAACATCTGAGGTTCTGGATTGGATGTGGGTCTATCCGTATCCAGAAGCTCCTCTTCTTCAAACGCTTGAGGACTTTGAGCGTCCGTCCTCGTTCACGTGGGACCATCCAACTCCAACGATGACAGTGGAGGATCAATTGCGGTTTATTTTGCCGGAGGCAAGTTTGCGAACAGCGGGGTTGGAGCCTGTGAGTCCAGACGAACTCTATGACGAAGCGACTGAAACGCGCCACCCGTGGCTGCGGCGGTTTGCATGGGAATCCGATCCCTTTGTCTCGTTGCCGTCTACATCCGTAACCGAAGTCCGTTTGCTGTCAATTTGAATCCAGCCGCCCCCGATCGCCCGAACGAGATCGGGGGTTTCGGTTGCACAGGTCCTTCCATGGCTGTTTGCGGAAGCAAGACGATGTCGTCTCGGACCTCGGATGTAAAGTTCGTATCCCGAGGGCCAACATACTCAATTTCAATCCGCTTCATCTCTTGAATCTTCTTGAGCGCAGTAATTCCGGTGATGTCCTGAAACGACCTCCAGTGGCGTGTAATGTGATTGATATACGAAATCCGGTAGTCTTTTGCAGGGCGTGTTGTTACATTTCCGCGAAGGGTCGCAACACAGTCGGCGACGGACGCGTAGATCGGCTTTGTCAATCGTCGGTTCACGGCGTTGTGGGCTCGGAACGTAAACATAATAAACTCGTGCCGATTCGTCAGCATGTTCGGAAACTGCGCGCGATATTTTGCGAGAAGCTCTGTGAAATGCCCTTTGCAACTCGGACATGTGATTGTATCCCGAAACATGTCCAACCAAGCGCTCATCAATTCGGACTCTGATTTTGTCGGTGTCTCCGGGTAGGCGAACGCGACAGAATGCAGAGTCATCCACCCTAATGGACCCCAGATCGCAGTCATTGCTTAGTCATCAGAAAGCATCCCAGCCTCTTTTGCGTCCTCATAAATCTTGCGAACGATCTTTTGAGGCGTCGTCTCTTTTGTCACGATGCCGTGCGCGCGAAGAGTCTTGCGGATCTTGTCGATTGGCATACGACCTGCGGCATCAACAATCTGGCGCCGACGAAGATCGGCTCCCTTCTCCGTGAGAATCCGAAGCGTCTTGGACTTGTTCCGAAGAGGAGGGGGCTTGGCGGGATCCCGAACCGCTTCAAAGCGAGGCTTGTTGCGCGCCGTCTTGCCGCCCTTGAGGATACCAAACTTGGGCTTCTTGTCCATTCGGACTTTCGTCTTTCGTTTCCCAATCGGTTGGGTGGGTGGCTTGGGTTCCGAGCCCACCTTTACGATTCGAACGTCGCTCATTACTCAAAACGGACAAACATTATTTACAGACGACGACCAGCATAGAGGTACCATGGAGTGGAACGCTGTTCGTGCACACTTTGCCAATGGAGTTCGTCGTCTGGTGGACCATCAGGTTGATTCGTATGAAGACTTTGTGCGCAACAAGCTTCCGCTGATCATCCAGTCTACTCCCCCGATCACCGTGTGGCACGAGCAGGACCCCAACATCAAGAAGTACAAGTACGAGTTCAAGCTCTCGTTTGAGAAGGTCACGTTCATGAAGCCCCGAATCCAAGAGGCCACCGGTCGCGTCAAGCCGATGCTTCCGATGGAGGCACGTGTGCGCAACTTTACCTACGCAGCCCAGATGTATGCAGACGTCCGATTTACCGCCAGAACGTACAAGGGTGACAAGTATGAATCGTTTGACGAAGACTCGCGGGTTTTCGAGGGGATTAGTCTGGGGAAGCTGCCTGTTATGCTTGGGTCTTCCCTGTGCCTTCTCAAAGACTACCCATTGTCCCTCGAGCAATATGGTGAGTGCGCTCACGACCCACTTGGATACTTTATCATTCATGGATCCGAGCGCACGATTCTCTGTCAGGAGAAGGTGGCCGACAACAGAATCATGGTCTTCCAATCCAAGAAGACCTCCTCCAAACACACCTACTCTGTGGAAATGAAGTCGCTACACGAGAGTTTCACGATGCCTCCGAAGAAACTGGAAATCCGACTCTCGTCCAAATTCAATGGGTTTGGGTATCCTCTGCTTGCGTGTGTGCCTCGCTTCCGAGAGGACATTCCGGTGGGTGTGTACTTCCGGGCTCTTGGAGTTACGACTGACGCAGAGGTTGCGAAGCTTGTGTGGGGGTCGCTCGACGACCCGCATGTTGAACTCTTGGCAGCTAGCTTCCGGGACTGCGCCGAGCTTGGAGTCTTTACCCAAGACGAAGCGGTGGCGTATCTTTCCAACAACCTCCAGTATGGAACAAACCAAGACGACAAGTGCGCCTACGTCCGACAGCTGCTTGGAAGCGAATACCTCCCCCATGTGCGCTTTGCGGGTGAGACCGTTCCCATCTCCGTCCACAACGCTCGGAAGTGTATGCTCACCGCCAGCATGATCCGTCGTCTGTTGCTCACCGATCAGGGATCCATTCCTCTGGACGACCGCGATGCGTATCCGAACAAGCGTGTGGTCACGACTGGTGCGTTGCTGACACACCTCTTCCGTCAGCTGTTCCAGAAGGTCTGCAATGATACTCGTAACGAGTTTGTGCAGGAGGTCAACAACGACACCTGGAAGAAGGGCGAGGAAGGACCCAAACCAATGGAGATTCTGAACATCAACAATCTGTACAAGATCCTCAAGCTGTCAACGATTGAGGGCAAACTGAAGCAGGCGCTCGCGACAGGCAACTTTACTGTGCAAGGATTGGGCACAAGCAACTCTACCTCTCTGTCAAATGCGACAAAGGTGGGCGTGTCTCAGGTCCTGGCTCGCATGTCCTACACGAGCACGCTCAGCCATCTTCGCAGGATTCAGACACCTGTGGAGAAGTCTGGAAAACTCCTCGCTCCCCGAAAGCTTCACGGAACCTCGTGGGGATTCGTCTGCCCCGTGGAGACGCCAGAGGGTCATTCCGTAGGGATTGTGAAGAACATGAGTCTGATGACGAGTGTCACGCAACACATTCCCAGTCACACCGTGCTCCACTTCCTTCAGGAGAATGGCAACTTGACGTGGATTGATCGTCCTCGCGTGTACGAGGGAACAGCGGTCACGCTCAACGGAGTCATGATCGGGTACACGTTGTCTCCAGAGACACTGGTCAAGACGTTGCGCGACGCCAAGCACACGTTCCGCCTTCACCCGCATACCTCGGTTGCGTGGTACACCCTTCTCAACATGATCATCATTGAGACGGATGCAGGTCGGTTGGTTCGCCCCGTGTTCCGTGTTGGGTGCCCGTTTCCGAGTGCGACTGCTGACTGGACCACCTGGTTGAAGACATGCATTGAGTACATTGATGCGTCGGAGACAGAAACTCTCCGGATTGCGATGTCCAAGGACCACGTGACGCCGTCGCATACGCATTCCGAGATTCATCCGAGTTTGTTGGTTGGACATATGGCCAGCAGCATTCCGCTGTCCGACCACAATCAGTCGCCGAGGAATACCTACCAGTCTGCGATGGGCAAGCAGTCCATGTGCGTCTACGCAGGCAACTATGCAAAGCGTCTGGACAAGAACGGGTATCTGCTGTGCAGTCTCACGCGTCCTCTGGTGGAGACGCGATCGATGAACATTCTCAAGATGCACGAGATGCCCTACGGAATGAATGCGATTGTAGCGATTGCGTGCTACGGTGGCTACAATCAGGAGGACTCCATCATCATGAATCGGTCATCCGTCGCTCGCGGGTTCATGCGGGGACTGTACTACACGATGTACAAGGACGAGGAGCACCGCAACGTGACCTCGGGTCGCGAGGAGAAGTTCATGAAGCCGACCAAGCACAACACTCGCAAGTACAAGAACACGTCGTATGCGGCTGTGGGAGACAATGGGCTTCCGATCCTGAATGCGACCGTTCAGGAGAACGATGTTCTCATTGGCAAGGTTGTGAATCTTCGCAACGATCCCGCGGGCTACGCGTATCGTGATGCGTCCACGACCCACAAGAACACCGAACCTGCGCGCATTGATGGTGTGTGGCAGGACAAGAACTCGGACGGGTATCCGTTCATCAAGGTGCGGTGTGTGTCCGAGCGCATCCCACAGATTGGAGACAAGTTCTCCTCCCGCCACGGACAGAAGGGAACGGTTGGAATGCTGTTGGACGAGGAGGACATGCCGTTCACGGCCAGTGGACTTCGCCCCGATCTGATCATGAATCCCCACGCCGTCCCGTCGCGAATGACGATTGCGCAGTTGATGGAGAACATCTTCGGAAAGATTGGGGTTCGCAAAGGAACGTTGGGCGATGGAACGCCCTACAGCCACTTGAACGTCGAGGATCTGCGGAAGCACATGCTCGACCTTGGGTTGCATCCCTATGGCAATGAAATTCTGTATAACGGGCAGACGGGAGAGATGATGCAGGCCGAAATCTTTATGGGACCGACCTTCTATCAGCGCCTGAAGCATATGGTGATTGACAAGAAGCACAGTCGTGGCAAGGGCCCGATTGTGAGTCTGACTCGTCAGCCATGCGAGGGGAGGTCACGAGATGGCGGGCTTCGCGTTGGAGAGATGGAGCGTGATTGCTTGCTCTCGCACGGAGCCGCTGCGTTCACGAAGGAGAGGTTGATGGATGTCTCGGATCCGTTCCCAACCGGAATCTGCAAGACATGTGGAACGCTTGCGGTTGTCAACGAGGAGGAGTGCATTTACTCGTGCGGGACCTGTGGAAACAAGACCGAGTTCATTCAGAAGACCATTCCGTATGCGATGAAGCTCTGGATGCAAGAGTTGGAGGCGATGCACATTACACCTCGGATGGTTCTCCAGTAAGGTCAACAAGGTTCTCACTGGAACGTGAGACCTTCATCTGTGCGCGAATCTTGCTCTGTCTCCAGGCAACAACGAGAACGCAAATGCCACACAAGGCGATTCCAACACCGGCGGAAATTTCAAGGGCTGTATCGGTAATGTCTTCCATTTGTCTCAGTGCCGGATGGTCTGTTTAAACACAACATCCGGTACCTACACAATGTCACTTGACATCATTTTTGGCCCGATGTTTGCGGGAAAGTCCTCTCGCATCTTGAGCATTGTCTCTCGCTACACAAGTCTTGGAACGCGTGTCTTGGTCGTCAACCACGGCGATGATATTCGGTATGGAGATGCGGACGAAATTGTCACACACGATCAGCGACGGATTCCGTGCATTCGGACTCAGTCCCTGAATGAACTCCCAGACGATCTGCTTCGGACATACGATGTTGTGTTGGTCGACGAAGCCCAGTTTTTTGCGGGGTTGGTTCCGTTTGTGGAACGAGTGGTGGAACGATTTGGCAAGCATCTCTATTTGATTGGGTTGGATGGAGATTCCAATCGTCGTCCGTTTGGGGATCTTCTTCAGTGCGTTCCTCTGGCCGATCGGATTGAACGACTCACCGCCTTTTGCCATCGGTGTGCCAACGGAACCCCTGGACTCTTTACATGCCGTGTTTCTGGGCCAGCTGACCAACAGGTGATCGTCGGAGGTCAGGGAATGTACGAAGCACTCTGTCGGCGATGCTACCTGCGCCAGATGCGCTGAAAAAAATAATATTGCCATTGAGCACAAACAAAATGGGAGGCGGTCTTCTTCAGCTCGTCAGCTATGGTGCGCAGGACATCTACATCTCCGGCAATCCCCAGATTACCTTCTGGAAGGTGCTCTACAAGCGCCACACCAACTTCGCGATGGAGTCCATTGAGGTCACCTTCAACGGACAGGCCGACTTCAACAAGCGCGTGACTGCGGTGATCAACCGTAACGCCGACCTCATGTACCGCACCTACGTTCAGGTTGTTCTCCCCGCCGTTGACCTCGTCTCCGGCAGCACCAACCTCAACCGCTTCCGCTGGCTCAACTACATCGGCCACAGGCTCCTCAAGGTCATTGAGCTTGAGATCGGAGGTCAGCGCATCGACCGCCAGTATGGTGACTGGCTCCAGATCTGGACCCAGCTCTCTCAGGATGCGGGTACCATCGCGGCTCTTGATGACATGATCGGCAACACCCACGACCTCGTTCTCATGAAGGACAAGCGTGGCTATGCCCTTGATGCCTCCTGCGCTGGTGCGGAGCTCACCAACTCCTGCGCTCCTCGCGCCGGAACCCCCGCCAAGACCCTCTACATCCCCCTCCAGTTCTGGTTCTGCCGCAACCCCGGCCTCGCCATCCCCCTGATCGCCCTCCAGTACCACGAGGTGCGCATCAACGTCGAGTTCGAGCAGTGGATCAACTGCTGCTACTACCAGCAGACCTCCTCCACCGCCCCTGCGACCTCCATCCAGTCCCTCACGGCCGCCTCCCTCTACATCGACTACGTCTACCTCGACACTGAGGAGCGCCGCAGGTTCGCCCAGCAGACCCACGAGTACCTCATCGAGCAGCTCCAGTTCACTGGTGCCGAGTCGATCACCTCGTCGTCCAACAAGATCCAGCTCAACTTCAACCACCCCGTCAAGGAGCTCGTGTGGGTTGTCCAGCGTGACAGCTTCGTGGACTGCACCCCCAACCAGAACTTCATCGCGGAGGTGAACGGCTGCCAGCCCTTCAACTACACCGACGACTTCACCACTGAGGGTGTTGTCATGGATATCCTCGCCCGCGGCTCCCTCGGCGGCGGCATCTCCACCAACGTCGTCCCCACCACTACGGGTGACGGTCCCTCTGGTCCCTACCTCCCCGGCATCGGTATCTCCGGTGGTCCTTCCCTCGGTGGTGCCTCTTGGCTTGACAGCGGCTCTGACCAGGGTGATGAGGTCTTCGCTGCCACCACCAACTACCTCCTCGCCAAGGTTATCCTCGACAGCGGCGTCAAGTGCTCCGGCAAGAACCCCGTGGAGGTCGCCAAGCTCCAGCTCAACGGCCAGGACCGCTTCACGGAGCGCGAGGGTCGCTACTTCGACCGCGTGCAGCCCTACCAGCACCACAGCCGCACCCCCAGCCCTGGTATCAACGTGTACTCGTTTGCCCTCAGCCCCGAGGAGCACCAGCCCAGCGGCACCTGCAACTTCTCCCGTATCGACAAGGCGACCCTCCAGCTCACGGTGTCCGTCAACACTGTGCGCAACGGCCGCACTGCTCAGGTCCGCGTGTACGCCGTGAACTACAACGTTCTCCGCGTCATGTCCGGTATGGGTGGTCTTGCCTACTCCAACTAAACGGGGTAGCCGTCAAGATGGTGTAACGAATGAGGTGGAACAAAAATCAAATACAAAAACGGGGGCAACCCCAACACCTGTGTGTGGAACTCCACATAGAGATGTCTTATTTCATGACATGCTGAATTGCATATGGCGAATCGTTGAATTTGTAGCAGGGCTCGCCTTTCACTCCCGTCTCCATATCGCGGAGGAAGTTGTCAATGTGCATCTCCGTTTCAGCAATCAGCTTTCTGCATGCCTCCGGAGCCTCTGCGAGTGTAGCCTTCGCGCGCGGGATGTTTTCAAGTCCGTACGCAATTCCCGGAATGCTTTCAAACCCGAGCGCATACCTCCACTCGTCTTCTGTATATCCATCAACTGGATGTTGCACTACGACGGCTCCACATATCAACGCCATAATGATCAGAAACGAACACGGATCGTAGCAATAGAACATCTCAGTCTGATTGAGAATTCGAACCATCTCCTCCAGTGAAATGTCATGGTCAATGTGTGGCCCGTGAGAAGTCGTCCATGCATTTGCGTGTCCAAGGGTTGCACGGACACCAGGAATCCGGATCCCCTTTTTTATCACATGAACCGACGGATAGATGCGCGGAAGACCGAGCGGTTTCACACAGGGATCCAGATACAGAATGCACAGTCGCTTCTTCGCAGGGTTGTTCTTGCAAAAGGGTG
>JACCDP010713101.1_pt1 | contig 74554 bp, 88 predicted proteins | sample 7445841 | NCBI WGS metagenome assembly JACCDP01 (sample SAMN15323441, study PRJNA562643) | freshwater metagenome | isolation source: river surface water | place: USA:Blue River Watershed | collected 2017-08-17 | reverse complement strand
CCTGTAGTACCACTTGTGCCCGATGAATTACTTGATTGTGATGAACCGGCAGCTCCTACAGTTCCTGAAGAACCACTAGAACCACTTGTTCCACTTGAATTACTTGTATTACTTGCACCTGCTGTACCAATAGTACCTGTGCTACCACTTGTACCTGAAGTACCTGATGATTGAGATATTGAACTTGAACCTATAGTTCCAGCAGTACCTGTTGAACCACTAGTTCCACTAGTTCCTGAACTTCTACTTGTATTAGATGAACCATCAGCTCCAGCTGTACCTGATGTACCTGAAGAACCTGATGTGCCTGAACTACGACTAGCTCCTGCTGCACCTACAGATCCTGAAGAACCAGTTGAACCTGAAGTTCCTGAGCTAGCACTAGATTGAGAAGCTCCAGCAGCACCTGCTGTTCCTGAAGAACCTGTACTACCACTTGAACCACTAGTTCCTGAGGTAGAACTTATATTACTACTTCCAGCAGCACCTGCTGTACCTGTAGTTCCTGTAGTACCTGATGTACCACTTGAATTAGATGAATTACTAGATCCAGCAGCTCCAGCAGAACCATTACTACCCGCTGAACCTGATGTACCTGAAGATGCACTTTGTCCTGATAAACCAGATATACCATCTAAACCAGATGAACCTGTGCTACCACTTGAACCTGAAGTACCTGAGCTTCTACTTAAACCTGATGTTCCATCAACTCCTGAAGTGCCTGAAGTACCACTTGAACCTGAAGTGCCTGAGCTTCTACTTGCTCCTGCTGCACCTACAGATCCTGAAGAACCAGTTGAACCTGAAGTTCCTGATGAGTTACTTGAAGCACTTGCTCCAGCATTACCTGCTGTACCTGCACTACCACTTGAACCACTAGTTCCGGATGAATTAGATGTTTGTGAACCTCCTGCTGCTCCAGCAGTACCTGATGTTCCAGTAGAACCACTAGTACCTGAAGATGCACTAATATTTGAGGCACCAGCAGCACCTGCTGTACCTGTAGTTCCTGTACTTCCTGATGAACCTGAAGTACCAGAAGATGAACTTGTTTGAGAACCTCCTGCAGCTCCTACGGTACCACTGGTACCACTAGAACCACTAGTTCCACTTGATGAACTTGTTTGAGAAGATCCTGCAGCACCTACTGTACCATTAGTACCTGTTGAACCACTAGATCCGCTTGTTCCTGAACTTCTGCTTAATCCTGAAGCTCCATCAGCACCTGCTGTACCAGTAGTACCTGAAGAACCTGATGTTCCACTACTTCTACTAGTACCTGCAGCACCTATTGTTCCTGAAGAACCACTAGAACCACTTGTACCTGATGAACTACTACTTTGAGAAGCTCCAGCAGCACCTGCTGAACCTGAAGTACCTGAAGTTCCTGAAGAACCGCTTGTACCAGAAGATGCACTAATATTACTACCACCAGCGGCTCCTGCTGTACCTGTTGAACCTGAAGTACCTGCAGTACCACTAGAAGCGCTAGAGTTACTAGATCCAGCATTACCCGCTGTACCATTTGTTCCTGAAGAACCTGAAGTACCTGATGATTGAGATGAAGCACTTGCTCCACTAGCTCCTGCTATACCTGCTGAACCTGAACTACCTGAAGTACCACTTGTTCCTGAAGATGCACTAGTATTACTAGAACCTGCTGCTCCTGCAGTACCATTTGTACCACTTGTACCACTAGTTCCTGATGAATTACTTGTTTGAGAACCTCCTGCCGCACCTGCTGAACCTGTAGATCCTGAAGTACCACTAGTTCCTGAACTTTTGCTATCTCCTGAAGCTCCTATGGTACCTGAAGTTCCAGTTGAACCGCTAGTTCCTGAAGTACCAGAAGATGAACTTGTTTGAGAACCTCCTGCAGCTCCTGTAGTACCTGTAGTACCACTTGAACCTGAAGTTCCTGATGATTGAGATGAAGCACTTGCTCCAGCAGCACCTGTAGTACCACTAGAACCTGTTGAACCTGAGGTACCACTTGTACCACTTGTTCTTGAAATATTACTTTGACCATCAGCACCTGCAGTACCTGATGTACCACTAGTACCTGATGTACCTGAAGATCTAGATAAAGCTCCTGCTCCTGTAGTACCTGCTGTACCTGAAGAACCACTAGTACCTGAAGAAGCACTATTATTTGAAGCACCTGCTACACCTGAAGTTCCTGTTGAACCTGAAGAACCTGCTGTACCTGAAGTTCCTGCTGTACTACTTGCTCCTGAAGTACCAGAGGCACTACTTGTACCTGAAGTACCTGTTGTGCCTGAAGTACCACTAGTTCCTGAATTACCTGCTGTACCTGAAGAACCTTGTACACCACTTGTACCTGAGGTTGCATTAACATATCCAAAAACACCTGTTGTTGGATTATAAGTAACAACATAAGGACCTGATTGAACAGGTAATGTTTGTATAATTATTGGTGTTGGACTCGAACCTGAAATTACTAAAGATCCAGTAATTACTGCTGATCCTGAGTATGGAAAAGGAGCAGGAATGTAAACAGTTACACCATTATCACTACCACTAACTCCAAAACCAAATATATCCTCAGAACCACTGAAGTTAATAAAAGGAACACTAGCGCTAACTAGTATTCCATTTTGATATATATCGATAGTGCCTGGTCCACCACCGCCTCCATTGTTTGAGTTATATACACCAACCGGTACCTGATCTAAAAATCTTACTTGAGCCATTAAACTTAGTTGTTATCTGGTATAAATATCAGGTTATCCAATTGCTGTTGATCTGTTTTGAGCTTCTTTGTTACCTACTCCACCAATAGAGGCATCTGAGCTTTCTCCTGTGTTTACAAATGTTGTATGTCTTACACGTGCTGGATCTGCTGTGATGATTCTATCGCCGTCTATACGACCTTCGAAGAATGCTGTATTGTCTGTTGCTTCTACTGAGAATATAATTTTGGTTTTGTTTGAGAATTTCTTAAGAGCAGTTATATCTTTTTGTAAAATATCAGGAATAATATATCCATTTATTTTAATGTCAAAAGTACTACGAATTATTCTTTCATCATTATTAGTTAATTCAGTTTGGAAACCAAAAGAATCAATCATAGCCTTAAATTGATAACGTTGAGGATTACCCCAATAAGCGTCAGAAGCATATTCCATTGCTTCTATTATTTTATTTAATTGTTCTACATAATAAGTAAACACAACACATGTATAAGTAACTGTTAAATAATCAGGCATAACCACAGCATAATATTCTTGTTGTGGTATTCTGTTATTTAATACTTTAAAGTTATCATAGGAATTTCTTTGAGTATATTTTTTAGTAAACACACCAAAGTTTTGTGGGTTGTTGGCATCTAATTTGTTAGCTATCTGTCTATTTTTGTCTATACTGTTACGTTTAAACATAATCAACGGAGCCTGTATTTTACCAAGTTGATCCCTATAATACCCATCCTTTTGAAATGATTTCCATTTTTCTGGTGAACCGTAAATAATAGGAACTGGTAATCTTGCTCCATTTTGTATAACTGAAGGTTGAATTACATTTCCAAAGTAATAAAAAATTGCCTCATCTATGTCTTGAAGACCAACACTAAAAGGTTTTACTGTATCTCCTTTAAAGGATGTTTGTAACGATCTATTTTGTGAAGGTATTGGATTAAACGAATTAGGATCTCCATACTGTGGGTATGTAGGAACATTTTGTTCTATTCCTAATTGTCTTTGAGTTTTTGGTATAGGTTTTCTTACATTTGGCATTACATTCTTGATTTAATAATATTTAATCTATCAGATGGTACATAATGGCAATCACATCTTACTTCCACATTGTAACCAAATTGGTCTAGTCCTGGATTTATTGGGTTAGTACCTGAAGCATCTGTATAAGGGTATTGAGGGTCTTTTCCTGTAAAGAATTGGGTAGCATTTGTATTATCTACTTCCCAATATCCGTTTTGATATTGTATAATGTCACCTATTTCAGGGTGTAGTTCGGCTCCATAAGTTCCTGGTAGTGGATTTAAATTAGATCCAAAACTCATACTAGCGTTGAAATCTAAAGTTGGACTTAATAAATCATCTCTTAAAAATCTAAAAGTCATAGTCCAAGTAAAATCAACACCTAAGTCACTTGTAGGAGCTTCTTGAGGGCCTACTTCTACTAAAGCAAATAATACAACAGGATCAGCAAAATTTCTTCCTTCAACTGATTCTCCATACATGTTAGTTTTAGTAGTAGTTACGTTATATTTGTAATATATTACTTCCTCAGATATAATATTCCCCATCAACTCTCGGTTGACTTTTCTAAACATTGATATATCTCGAGCACCTCCGTATAAAGCCATATTATCCTATATAAATTGTCATTGGTACTTGATTAATTTCAGCAACACGAGCTACTGATTCTGCTTGTCTTCTTTCAAGTAATGCTTGACGAGAAGTTTGATCAAAGTATTCTCTTAATCTATTAATTAATGCTTCTTTTTCCGTAGCAGCAGATGATACTAATTCATTACCATTTAAAGTTACTTCAGCTCCTGGAATAGGAATAGATGAATATTTATTTCTTACTAATCCTAGTACTTCTTTTGCTTTAGCTAAAGTATATTCAAAAATCCAAGCTCTACCAATTGAATTAATTTTAGAGTAAGTTGGATTTACATAAGGTACATTTGAAGTATTTGAAATTTTATTTGTACCATCAGCAAATGCAGCATCTAATCTATCTTGAATTTTAATAAAATCAAATACTAAGTAAATACCATAATCTAATCCATTACCTCCATCAAAATCATCACCTGTCATTCCTGTACCTGGTACGGGGAATACTGAAAGTATGTTATTTACAACATTAAATGTATAATTTGAAAGTGTTACTTGGTTTTGCATTTCAATTGCTTGAATGTTTTGCATAGTAAAGCTTGTAGGCATCATCAAGTAATTTGTATAGCCATATCCAAATCCATAAACACCTGCTGGAGGAACACCTCCTAAACCACCTTGTCCTGCTAATAAAGTAGGAGAATATAATTGGTTTACTGCTGGGGGTGCTTGGTACCAAACATTTTTAATTTCAATACCTCCTACAATACCTTCATCTTCAGCCCATTTTGTTAAATCATATCTTTGCTGTCCTGGTATTAGAGGTAATCTTCCCTTAAACCATGTTACATTACCACCCGCACCTGCTTCTTCTCCATATTGTTGTGATAATCTAACAATAGTAGCCATTGTAGGAGTAACCACATCTGTGTTTACATCTACTGATGTAGGGGCTCCTTCTAAAGATAAGTAATTATCTCTTGTTTGGAAGGCATATAATTCATTACCATATATAGTAGTTGCTTCTTCAAACCCAGCCCAAAAGTTAATATCTTGTAATTCTACGTTTTCAATAGGATAACCTAAACGTAAAGCACAAAAGTTAGCTACTTTGTTAGCATCAGTTTGGAATTGAGAATCGTTATCATAAAACCCAAAAGGGGTTGGTGGTGGCCATACTCCATTAGCATACGAAGCAGATACTTGTGCAAATGAGGATGAACCAGGCCAAATAGGTATGTTTGCCATATTTTTTTATTAGGTTGTTGCTATATAATATTCTACACTAGCTACGGATCCTGATGGTTGTAATTTTACTGATTTTATATCTGAAAAATTGAATCCGCCTTCACTTCCTGTCATTTTACTTGTAGACATCATGTACGAACTACCAGTAGCAATTAAATAACTCATGGCTTCTGTAGAAGATGATATGATAATTTTAACAGGAGCTACAGCAGAATTATTAGTTATTCTAACATATTGCACACTACTAGTTACAAATGTTCCTGCACCAGGAACTGAATCCATATTAAAAATAGTAGTAATCGAACCCGTAGGAATACTAAGGATTCGATTATCTACATAATTAATGTTATTAATAGTTTGAGTAACTGAAGAACCTACATTGTCTCCATTAAGTGTTAAAATTTCAAATATTTGGGAAGTAAAAGTTGCCATGCCTTTTTCGTATAAATATTGAAAAAGTATGGCTCTAATTTACTTTTTAGAATTTCCGTTTGTTCCGGTAGTTCCTAAACTTAATCCTTTTTCATAAGCATCATTGTACAGATTAATTAAATCTTCTACAATTGGGTCTCTATGATTTTGTTTTAAGGATATTGCTTCTAAATTTTTAATACGTTTTGCTGCTGAGTATAGGAATTTAAATCCAGAATCACGTTTTTGTTTTAAATCTACCTGAGCATCGTCACCACAAATAATCATTTTAGATCCTTTACCAATACGAGTAACAATCATTTCCATTTGTTCGTGTGTTACGTTTTGTGCTTCGTCTACAATTACTACACAATTTACAAATGTTCTACCTCTCATAAACGATACAGGAACAATTTCAATTTGACCTTCAGCAATACATTTTTCTACTTTTTCTTTATTATAAAGTAAATACATGTTTTGGTAAATTGGTTGAACCCAAGGATCCATTTTTTCTCTTAAATCACCTGGTAGAAAACCAATTTCTTCTTTTGATACAGTTGGTCTAGTAATAATTACCTTTTCAACTTCTCTCATAAACAAACGTTCTAAACCTATTTGACAAGCTAGTAAAGTTTTACCTGAACCAGCAGCACCTGCTAATAAAGTAATTGTGCTGTCTAATATTTTAGCTTTAGCCTGTTTTTGTTCTTCGTTTAATTGTAACTTAAATGTTATTGGATTTTTTGGTTTACGCTTTTCTTTGAAGATCTCGTCTTCATGGTTAGGTTGTGTATTCATTAAAGTTAATTTTTACAAGTTGGTCTAAACCAGCATTAACATGCATGGCATCATCTAAACATAACTCGAAATCATATCTATCATCTAATGGTAACACCAAATCAACTTGTGAACCCCATCTAATTAAAGAAAATCTTTCGTTTTGAGCAAAAACATCGTTTTGATCCATAGTAAATGGGGCAATAACGTTTACATCCTCGTCTGCAATCTGAATTAAATAATAAGTATAATCTAAAGATGGTGAATAAATTTTATTCCACATACGCTCGTTATACTTTAAGTATTCCATGTTTGCGGGGTTAATTTTTTTATTTAATATATCTTTTTCAACCGCCAACATAGGTTTGTTTGTCGATTGAATCGCGTCTAGTGGTTTATATGACAGCAGACCTCCGTAAGGTATACGATTGATGTGAACATCATAAAACGACATAAATATACCAATAACTAATGAAGGTTTATTATATTCATCATCACCCATAACATCTTGAAGAGTATAATTCATACCCTTAATTTCAACTACAGGTTCAGTAGGATCTTTAATAAACTTTTGATATAAAATAGTTCCATCAGCAGGTGAGTAAAAATGCTCATGGTCAATATAATTAGGACGAATTGGGTCTCTAAAGAAAAATACATTAGACAACTCTCCTACAGGCATCTTCTGAAGTTGTTTAACCTCAGTACCTAACCATTCTTGTAATGTTTGTGCCATTATAATAAGGTTTTATTGTGATCAACTCTATTCAAATGCATCATCATACAAGACAACATAGCACCTGATTTCATATATTCTGATAGATTAAAGATAACAGGTTCCATACCAGCATCACCACAAATCTTTTCTAATGTTTTAATTTTGTGAACCTCACCTTCATAATACTCGTGTGATTTTTTCAACTCAGCAATGTTTGAAGCACATAAAACCATGTTGCCTAAACGAACTGAATTAGTTAATCCACCTAAAGCATCGTCAATATGAATATCAATGATTTCAGTTTCTTTTTCAATCATTTTTAATTCTTCCTCATCAAACAATTCAGTACAAACCAATGTCTGTTCAGTGTTTAGAGCAAAAATAGAACAATCCAAGTGATACAAGTATTCATCAACCATAGCCACTTTAATAATGTCCATGTTGTATTGTTCTTCCATCCACTCATACGCTTTGATGTTTGAACGAATACCGTAACCACCAATATATTTGTTTCCGTAAAGGTATTTTAAATCAGCTTCACCTTCCCACTTGTATGGAGAAATGGATGTTTTATAACCCATTTGATCAAAATATTTTTCTCCTACTTTTTCTTCACCTTTACGAGGATCAGAAGTAAAGTTAGACAAAATAATATGGTTTTCGTTTTTAATATGAGGTAAATAAATACCTAAATTAGCTACATAAACTTGGTCTTGGAAATTACCTTCTGATGGTAATAAGTTTACTAAAGCACCACCAGCAACAAAGTTATACAAATCCATAAACTGTTTGTATGCTTTAGGTTTATTAATTGCTAATTCCTCATCTGTTAACTCTTGCATCCAAATGTTATTTGGGTCTGCTGTTGATAATGAGAATGGAAAGTTCATAACGAAACTTTGAATTGGTAACTGACTTGGAGTCTCTTTCATAAAATCTTATTTAGTGTAACTGTATTTACTATACATATTATATAGACCTATACTAGTTAAAAAAAAGCCCCGATTTCTCGGGGCTTCTTTATAGAAATATTATTCCTTTACTAAGATTAGATAGTGTTTAAGCTATCGATGTAAATCTTACCGTAGAATTCAGGACGTAACATTTTCTTAGCGTAACGAGTCAATAAACCTTTACGTGGAGTGAAGGTATCAGGATCGTACACCAATGGAGTCATGATCAACGGAATGTAAGGAGCGAATACAGCACCAGTTTCCAAGAACTGAGAACCTCTGTAACCCATAAGGATCAAGTTTTCAGTCAAGTAAGGGTTTTTGTAAACTTTGTAACGACCGTTTACAGTTCCGATTTTCTGTACACCGAAAGCGTATTCCATTTGATCAGCTTCACCGTTTGAAGTAGAAGCGAATCCTGGGATTGATTCCAAGATAGTTGCTACTGTAGGAGAAGTAACCAAGAAATTAGCACCTCCACGTAAAGTCAACTGGTGGATCTTGTTAGATACTTTTTGGATTTTAGTACCTAAGGTTTGGAACCATTGACCTTGAGTGTTGTAGAAAGCAGAACCACCAGTTGAGAACAACTGAGTAGCTGAGTTGTAAACGTTGTTGTTAGCAGCTGACCAGTACTCAGTAGCAGCAGCAGCATCTTCGATCAACATATCCAAGATTTCCAAATCAATTTCCATTGAAATGTACTCGCTCATGATGTTAGTCAATTCAGCTTCAGCGTCGATGTTTTGGTAAGCAGCCAAATCTTGTGCGAATTCAGGAGTCCATACCGCTTTCAATTTCTTGGTTTTAGCAGTGATGGCTTGAGATTGCATTCTTACGTTGATCTCAGGGATAACGATTTGTGAAAGAGAAGCGCTGTTAGGAATAGAGAACGATCCTGAAGCTTCGAAATCACCACGACCTGAACCACTCAAGTTAGCAGCAGTACCACCGTTGTTACCAGATACTGTGTTAATACCATCTTGTGAACCATTCTTAGTGTAAGAAACAAAAGGAATAGTAGTTTGACCGATTTGAGCTGTTGAAGCAGAAACGTAGAAGTTAATGGTATCAGTAGCGTAGTTGTAAGTAGTGAATTGGTTTAAACACTGAGCAACACCAATAGAACCTGAAGTTAAGATAAATCCACGTACAGCTTCTTGGTCAAATGCAGGCATATAAACACTAGCTGAAGGGAAAATGATCTCTTTAATAGTTCCGTTAGCAACTGAAGCTGAGAAGTTCTGATCAAAGTTTACATCTTGGAAAGATGCTGAAGAAACATAAGAAGCAGAAGCAATAGACTGAGCAGAAGCTGAGAATAAGTTGGTAGAGTAAGTGAAACGACCAGTACCATACAAACCACCAGACGCGCTAGGAGTAGAGAATGGGAACTGAGAAGCGGTGTTACGAGTACCATACAAAGAATCACCGGTAGCAAATGGGTTCTTAGTATTACCGTATTGGAAATCCAAGAAGAACACAAGTCCAGAAGGCATGTTCATTGGTTGAACTGAAACGAATTCTTTAGCTACGATAGTTCCGAATACTTTACGAACTAAAGGCAAAGCAATACCAGCCCAGTTTTCACCCTGTCCACCTGAAGTGAAGTAAGAGTTAGTAGAGATTTGGTTTGATTCAGTTACCAATTGTTTTGCTTGGTTTTCTAACAAAAGGGACATATTGTTTTTGTCCACTTCAACTAAACCTTCCAACAAGCCAGTTTTGGCCCATTTTCCAGCAAGTTTAGCAGCGTCGCTCTGAAGTGACTTCCATGAGCCAGCTGCGCTTTCTAATAATTGATTTACGTTTGACATTTTTGTTTTAGTTTTTTTTTTGTTTTTTGGTTTTAATTATTTTTTAATTCCGGCCAATGTCTGCCAACGGGAGAATTGATCGTTTACTTCAAGAATTGGTTTCTTTTCAGCAACTCCGGAAGGTTTAGAAGCAGATCCTCTTAACAATGATTCGTTAACAGGCTTTTTAGTTTCTTTCATACCTTCAGATAAGGTTTCGAATACTAATTTAGCTTCTTTAACACTAGCGGCTTTGTCAAAAGCGGCCAATACTTTTACTTTTTGACTTTCGGTCAAGTTTTTAGCTTTGAAGATTTTGTTTGTGTAAAGCAATTTAGCGTTGAACAAATTAACTTCTTGAAGTTCAGTTTTGATAATAGAAACAGTTTCTAAAGCTTCTTTTAATTCTTTTTCAGCTTTTTCTTTAGCTTTTTTAGCTTCTTCTACTTCTTTTTTCATTTCATTTACTTCATCCATTGCTTCAACACCCATTTCTTCTTCACTTTCTTCTTCTTCGCCTTCTTCTTCGCCTTCCATGCCTTCACCACCTTCTAATTCTCCGGCAGCTACCATGTCAGCAATTACTGATTCAATGAAAGATTTAAGATCAGATTCATCCATGTTTTCGATGTCAATTTCTTCATCTTCAACTTCTTCTTCCTCCTCTTCAGCTTCAGCTACGTTACCGTGTGCTGTAGGGCCTTTAGGATCGTTTAATAAATCTTCTTCTTCATTCATTGCTTCTTTTTCACCAGCTTTCTTTCCCTTTTCGTACTCGTAAGCGGCTTTACCTTCTTCCATAGATGAATCTTCTTCATCCATAGCGTCAAGTTCTCTTAAAAGTTCATCAAGGTCCATTTCGTCCATTTCTTTAGCTTCATCCATGTCAGCGGCTTCATCCATTTCGGCTGCCTCATCCATTTCTTTAGCTTCATCCATTTCGTAATTTTCCTTCATTTCCTTTTCCTTCATTTCGTCCATCTCTTCAGCTTCATCCATTTCATCCATTTCAGAAAGCTTTGCAGCTAACTTTTCTTTCAAATACGGAGTAAAAGCTTCTTCAAGAGCGGCCTTTGCATTGGCGATGGCAGTTTCCTTAACTGCTTTAGCATCGGCAATGGCTTCTTTCAATAAGTCTCTGTTTACCATTTTGTTTTTTGTCCTCAAATAATTTTTGTTGGAAGTACGCTTATTGTTGACTAATGTCGAAGCGTAATAGAATATTTTCTTGATAATGCAGTATAAGAAAACCGCATATTACGAATATACGTATATGAAGATTTTTCAAAAACGCATAAATAAGAAACCCTCCTTTTTAGGGGAGGGTCGATCAAAGGATTCTATCCTAAGAGGGGTTAAAATATTGGGCAGGTTCCGTTTGCACAAAGAATTTCGGTTAAAATTGAATTAACCTTAAGATATGAATTAGTTGGTATTTCTTTACCTTCTTTTACTAATTGCATGTATGAACCTGGATTTGATGGTGTTGAAACGAAGTCCCAACATAATAGTTCGAAATCGTCTTGTACTTCTAAAGTACCTTCATTCATTTCTTTTAATGAACCCATTCCACGAGATGAAACACCTACTTGAACATTATTTTCAATAAGTGCTTTTAAGATATTTCCTGATGTTGTAGGTAAAATTTCTAGTTTACCCATTACCTTATCTCCATCCCACCAAACTTCTCTAATAATATGAGATACGTTTTTTAATGATATAATAGTAGAATCAGGGTGATCTAATTCACCTGTTGCTCTATTTTCTTTAACTATTTGACTGTACTTATCAATTTCACGTTCCCACAAGTCTTTTGGATAATATCTACCGTTACCATTTTTTACTTCGGCTGTAGCTAAAATACCTTCAACTAAGGGATTACCAGATGGTGCCTTTAAACCTTCGGTAAGTTGCATAGGAGCAACTTTAAATGGTATAGTTTCAATTAAAACTTGTTTCATATTAATAAGGCATCATATTGTTGTCTTCATCAATAACTTCTTCTTTAGCTTTACCTGTCATCTTTTCATAGATTTTTTGGTTTTTAGCTTTATGTTTTTCAAGTTCTTTGATTTCCTTATTAAGGGTTTTAACCATAGATTGATCAATCATTTCAGCTAATTCTTCAGACTCAGCTAATGCTAATTTAGATTTACGTTTTTCGATTGCTTCATCAATAGCGGCTAATTTTGCTTCTAAAGCAACAACTTGAGATGTTTTTTCTAATTCTTTAATTTGAGAATTAATATCAGGACGTTTTGCTTCGTTTAAACCTTCTTTAACGGTTTTAGGCATATCACCATATCCTGATGATTTGTATTTACCTTTAGGTTCTACTGGTTCTCCACCACTAACAACGTCTTTTTTATATCCGATTCCTTTAACACCAAAAGAAGCTTCTGTGTGATAATAGTTAATATCTTTAGCCATATTTTTAGCTACGATTTGTTTTAACTCATATACACTTTTATCCTTATTTTTTTCATCCTGCATTTCTGTGTAGAAACCCATTAAGAATGATTGACCATAAACGTTGTCGATATTATCAGGATTATTGTTATCAAAATTAGCTTTGTCCAAAGTAGTTTTTACTTCTTTATCGACTTCGAATTTATTTTGGTCACCATATTCTTCTTTATCTTTAACACCTACAACTTCGTTTAGTTTAGTGTTAAAAATACTGAACCAATCTGGTTTAGAAGAATTCATAGTAACAACACCACCTGCTGCCTCACTTAAAAGACTTTTATTTGTTAAAATATTAACAGTCGATGTAAAGTCATTACCTGAAGTTATATATTCAGGAAACATATGACGTGCTATTTTTAAGAAGTGGTCTTTGTTACCTTTACCTTCTTTTATTAATTGATATTCTTGTTGTAAAGTTTTCATTTTGTTATAAATATTAATAATAAAATAAGACAGCTCCACTTGATAAAGAAGCACTAGTAACAAAGATTGGTACTGTAAATCCAGCAGGTATAACTAAAGGAGCAGCATTTGTGGCTAAAACGTTTCCTTGAAAATCTTTTAATCCAGTAATAACAGCATTTGAACCTGATACTACTGTAAAGCCAGCGTAGCTACCTGTTGTGTTTGTTGATACTACTATACCTGTTGCGTTTGATGGAATATTTGCCATGTTGTTTTATTTTTTAAATAGTTCTATTAAGTCGTTTAAATAATCGTTTGCTAAATCAGTACCATAAACAATACCAAACGACTCAGGTTTTTGTCTATAGTAATCCATAGTCTCGTGTTTTGCTTGTTGTAATAATGGTAATAATTGATTTAATTTTCTTTCTAATTCATCAAATCCCATTAAACGAGAAGCAATGAACTTTTTATTGTCAGGGTTAGAAACACTAATGTCTTGTAAATATTGCTCGACATTAGTATCTTCTTCTTTAATTGGTTTTTTTGCTAATTTATATTTAAATTCATTAACTTTTTTCCAACCGGCCTCACTATATGCACTGTAATTTTTCTTTGGAGGTTCACCACCAAATGCTTTAGGAGTTGCATAATTTTCTCCCTGACCTCCTGATGTAAATCCAGAACTAGAAGATATAGTAGATATTTCATCTAATTTATCTTTAATAGCAGCATATTGGTCAGGGTAATATTTACGCAAGTGGGTTCTAAAGTTATTAAATACTGTTTTTAAACCATCGTATAATTTAACAACAACAGCATCATCTTTTCCACCTGGTGCTTTAACTAAATCAGATAAAGCATTTGTTGCTGTATATAATTTTTCTAAAGAATCTGTAAAACTAGCTAATTTAATAATTTGGCTATCTACAGATCCAGTTTCAGGATCTACTGATTTGGTTTTAAAATAAGTTTTTAAGTCAGCAGAAAAGAAATCATTCTTCATATCTACAGGACCATAAGTTTTCTCAATACGTTGAATTAACGTAGGATCTACTTCTGTAGCATTAAGAGTTTCTTTTGCCTCTGCAATTTTGTACTTATAATTAGCCATTTACTTTAGTAAGTTCTTCTAATAGTTCGTAATATTGTAATAAATTAACTAAATCATCATTACCCACGTTAGCGGTTTTACTTAAAGGAGTTAACATATTATTAACTTCATTTAATTTGATTTGAATAGCTTTATCTGTTACTTTTTTAACTTGTTTAGTTAAAGTATCTTTAATTTCTGTAATTTTAGTATTATAAAATTCTCTTAATTTTGGAGTTGAATCTACTGAATTAATGAATTCTTTTAATACTGATTTTTGATTATCGTTTAATGATGCGTATTTACCATTAAACTTCTCCAATAATACTTTATATGTTAAAATACGTAAATCTTTATCGTATGATTGGAATTCAGTTAACAAATCATCCTCAACCTTTTTCTTATCAACTTGTTTTGTTGTTAAGTTTTCTAAAATAGCAATTTTATTAGAAATAATTTGGTCTGGATTGGATAACATTTCGCTATTATATATTTCTACTAACGTATATAATGCAGCGTAAGACTTATAATTGGGTAATTTGGTTTTAAAGAATTCCTCTAAATTATAATGCTTAGAAATTTCTTGAATTAAATTATATTTTTGTCTTTTTAATGCTCCTCTATTTAAGTTTTTAGAAGATTCAATAACGGAATTAATTACAACCTCTGCTTTACCTTCTGTTAAGTTTTTGTGTTTAGTAATTGTTTCGTATAATTTATACTCTCTTCCTAACTCAGTTTTAACAAAATATTTTTTTAATATATTAGTCGCTTTCGAGTCTTTACCCGATAATGTATCTGCCGTTATTTGTCTTACCAACAATTCAAACAGGATTCCCGTATTTTTATACTTAGAATGTTTAATGTTCATTCCCCAAAGGTTTTGTTATAAATATATAAAGATTCTTATTCCTTTAACTTACTTTCATCTAATAATGAATCTCCCAACGTTGAAACTTCGGCTGTGACTTTTTTACCTAAACTTTCAATCAAAGTTCTATTTTTAAGGTATACTTGTTTTGCCTCTAAAGACAATGAAGAACCTCCTTTAGGTTTAGGGTTAATACTATCCGATTCGTTATCATCATTTTTCATACCCTTAGCACCTAATCTATCTTTACCGAAATTATCATCTTGTGTATTACGAGTAGTTGCTTTTTCCTCAGGACGACCTAATTCTAAATCATCTCCATATCCTACAGGAACGTTTTCGGGTTGATCGTACATTCTTCCTTTACCATATAATGAAGCTAAATCGTGTGGTGTACCATATGATTTACCTGTTACTTTAGGATCATTACCTTCTTCAGCAATTTGGTTGTAACGGAAAGCACGTTTTTGGTCTTCGGCTAACAAGTCTCTGTATTCATCATACTCATCTTGGCTAAAGTGGAATACATTATCATAAATCCAATCTGTAGGTAATAATTTAGCTTCCATAATCTTTTGAGCTAATTCTACCTTTTGAGTTAACAATGCAATTTTTTCCTGATCGTAGATAATAGAAGGTGTAGTTAAATCTAACTCAAAATTAGTTAATTCCTCACCTGTGTAACCTTGAGAATATAAATGTACTAAAGCAATCTTATATAATTCAGATAATGTAATACGCTGAATACGGTCAATTGTACGAGCAAATCTAATGTCTTCTGCTGCTAATGTAGCTTTACCACTTAAATCCTTATCGTAACCCATAAATGCTTTAGGTACTTTAAGAGCGGCAAACAATTTATCACGTAAGTAAGTAACATCTTGAATACCATCATATTGTAAACCTGGAGCTGTTTCAATTTTAGTGGTAGTGTCATTACCTCTCATTGGAATGTAAAAGTCTTCCAATAAGTTTTGCATGTTGTATTTTAAGTTATATTCACCTGTTTGGTTATCCATTAATGGAGTACGCTTCATAGTAGAAATAGTTTTCTGCATGAAATTTTCTACTTCATTTGGAGGAATAGAACCAACGTTAATATAGAATATACGACGATCTGGACTACGAGAAATTCTATGAATTAACATAGCATCTTCCATCAACACATACTGTTTAAAAATACGACGAGCTGGTTCCAAATATGAACGACCATAAGGAAGATAGTTAACATCAGTTAACAATCTAAAGTGAGCCATTTCATAATTGTCAAAATAAATACCTGGTTGGTTATCTTGGAATTGACCTAAAGTAGGAGTACCATAATAACCAGAACCACCAGCATAAATACCTTCTGGTGAATATCTAAATCTTACGGCATTTGGATGTTCTTTATCGTAGTTTTCTTGGCGTTCAATATGGTATGCGGTATAAGGAATTACATTATAAACACCATATTTTTCAGCAATTTCCATTTTAAGGAAAAAGTCACCATATTTACACATTTGGCGAATCCAAGACCACAAATTAAATTCAATGTTTAATACATCATAAAACAAGTTGTAAAGGATTTGTTGTACATCCTCGTTACTACTTTTAATATGAAGCACCTCACCCATATCATTTTTAAGAGTAGATTCATCAGCAACAATATCCAAAGCAGAAGCAACAATAGCATCATAATCCATATTGTCATAATCCGAGTAAACCATAGTACGTAAGTACTGCCAGTTTACATTTAATTGAGCTCCTAATAAAGAAGATGCTGCTGGGGAATATAAACGATTGTATCTATCAACTAAAGAATTTGTTGCTATATCTCCTGAACGTTGAATTGAGTCAACGTCCATTACTTTTAATTCGTTGCCACCCTGATTACGGATGATTACGTCTGTTGAAAACAAACGTTGTAATCGGGTGAATAAACTTCTATCTGCCATTTTTATGTTTTGTTATATACTATAAATATTTACAAAATCCAACTAATGTCCTCCATTCCCTTATCTGTTTGAACGGAATATGGATGTTTTACTTGGTTTGGATTATAAGCGCCAATATACGAAGTTTTACTCATATTGCCTAGTGTAGCGCGAGTCATATCGTGAGCTTGTTGTTGGAATTTTAATGATGTATCTCTTAAGAACATAGCAATACCAAATGGCATAACTAAATCATCATTATAACCTATTTGTGCTTCTGGTCTACCATTTTTCCACACAAATACTTTCATCTCTTCTAATAATCTTTTTGAACGAATTGTTACTGAACGATCACCAACAAACTCACGGAATTTATTCACAATTAACGGTCTAGTACGCATTGACATTGTAAATCCAGGGGTCATATCGGATGAACCCTCATATGTCTTTAAATACGACTCTGCTGTGAGTTGATCTGATTTGGGTGATTGGTATAAATTACGATAACCTCTTTCAATTACAGCATCAATAGTAGCCCATCCAATAGAGGCATTTTCAATTACTAATAATGCTTGATTATATTCTGTGGCAACACCTACTAGAAAATATCCAAATTCTTTAGTAGGTAATTGTCCCCTATATTCTGCAACTTGTGTGTTAGTCATAATATCAATAACATGACAAGTTGAAAAGTCTTTACCATCACCTCTAGCTACGTCAGCTACTACCATATAATCTCTTGTATAGTCTGCTGGTTCCCATACCCAAAAGTTTTGGTCAGCGCCTCTTCTTTCAAGAGGATCTTTGATTGTTGTTTGTTTTATAAAATCTATCCATTCATTGTAAAACACAACATCACCTGATGTACTAAAATCACAATCACACTCTTGTGCTGCTAATCTAGGATCACCAAGTAATTCATCTTGACGTTTTCTCCAGTTTTCATCTCGTTCAGGGTGAACGTACCAAGGTAATTTAATTGGTAAAAAATCATTTTCAGCATTTTCAGCTGAAACCCATGTTTTATGAAACCAATTACCTGTTCCAAAAGGGGTTGATAATACAATAGCACCACCACCAGTTGCTAATGTTTGTTGAGCTGAGGCCCAAATTTCACCAATTTGATCAATGAAAGCTGCCTCATCGACAATCAACAAAGAAACGGCTTCTGAACGACCTGCATCACTTGATGCTGAAGTTGCTTTAATTTGAGAACCGTTATTTAATCTTAATGTTAATTTGTTATGTTCGTCTGCTGGTATTTTAAGCCATGAAGGTAAGTTATCAAACATGAATTTAACTTTCGTTACCATGTTTTTAGCTGTTTCTTGCTTAGTTGCAATACACAACACGTTCTTATCTTTATGGAATAACATTAACCATAGAGAATAACCTGCGGCTAATGTTGATATACCTAACTGACGAGATTTTAGTACAATTGAGTATGGATTGTCTCTAAATAAACGTAATGTTTTTTCTTGGAAAGGATATAAATTGAATATTACTCGACCTCTTTGTGGGTGTTGGATATTACAATATTTTTTCATAAAGTGAGCCGGATCTTGAGCACACTTTAAGTATTCTTCTCTTATTATCTGTTTTAAGTCTTGACTCATAAATTATAGTGCCAAAGATAAAATCAAACCTATAGTAGCTATTAAAACTGCTGCTTTAGCACCTCTAATTTTATCTTCTAGATCTGTTATTTTTTTATCTCTCTCGTTAATCATTCCATCTTTAGAAGTAATAATACCTTTTAAATCTTTTACTTTATCTTCTAAAATTAATCGAGTAGTATCACAAATAAATAAAGCTGTATCCTGTCTAAGGATAACTTTTTCCATCGAAGAGATAGAATCACGAGCTACTACTAATTCTTTTTTAAGATTATCTCTATCGGTTTTAACCAATAAAGCATTTTTTAAGGATTTAATAGGAACTATTACGGTTGAATCACTTAAACGCTGCTGTGAACTCGCTGATGATATCATCATCAGACATATTATTAATGCGATTATGTTCTTGCTCATATTGTTTTTTATATTTTTTTGCTTTTTCAGCAATATCTGCTAATTTGGCTTTATCTATGATAATTAAAGAATCTAAAATCTTTCTAGTAGAATCTAAAGTAGAAATCATAGTATCTTTTTTACCAATTTCTAGCTGGAGAGAATCGATTGTTTTTTGGTATTGTTTATCTTTATCAGATGAGTAACCTTGTTTATAAGTAAATAACCCATAGATTATTACACCTAATAAACATACTATAACCAATTGTAATATAAATTTTTTCATATTATCCAATCAAATCACCAGTATCAATTTTAACGTCTCTTTCTTTAAACGCCTTAACTAATTCTGGTTTCTTAATAAATTGTTTTAGAGCGGCCATTTTTTTAGTACGTTCCTCTCCTTTTTCCATACCTTTGATTTTCTTAACTAATGTAGATAATTTAGTTTTAAAATCTTGGAATTGGTCATTATCAACTTTAAATTTAGAAACTGTTTTTACTTTTTCTTTTTCTAATTCAGCTTTAGTAGGTTCTCTATCTTCATCTTCTTCCTCTAAAGTAACACTTTCACCTGCTTTTAAAGTAGTGATTGCAGATGCTTTATCTTTTAATTTATTAAAAAGAGGATCTTTTTGAATATCTGCTACTGCACCAGCACCAGCATATGTGTTCTCATCTACTTCAGACAAAATTTCGTAAATATAGTCTTTAATTTCTTTTTTTAATTCAGAGGATTTCATGATTATAAATATTACAAAGAAAGCGCTTCTTTCATCTGTGCAATTCGTTCTTCTGTAGTACCTGATAATGTGTAAAGATTCTTAATTTTATGATGACTTCTATAAAGTAATATTTTAATAGTAAAATCAATTAATTCTCTATAACTTAAATCAGTTTCACGAACTCCATTATCTTCCATTTCAACTCCTTCAGGAGATACATAAAATACATAATCATATTCTCCAACTAATTTACAAGCAGCATCACAAAAAGCCTCTGCATCATAATATTCAATTGATTTAGCTGCTTTAGTAAACGCCATTACATCAATTATAGTTCTATCTGTAATAATATTTTCATTCATTAACTCTGCACAACGTTCAGCTAAAAATACAAACTGACCTTTTAATGTAGAATCAGTATTCAATGGAATACCTAAATCACGTAAATATTTAGAACGTTCAGTAGCAAAATTATACCCTTCAAACTCAGGTAAAGACATCAAAGCATTTACTAATGTAGTTTTACCTACACTCATTGTACCACATAATCCTATTTTCATATTAGTTTCTATTTTGACCTGCTTGACCCATTGCTGTCTTGTACCAAGGCAAACCTTCACGATTACGACGAGCTTCTTTCCAACCATCTTCTGTATACTGAATCCCATGAAGATGGTATTCACGTTTACGATTATCACCTTCAGGAATCAATGCTGGACCTTCCCAATTATGAAGTTTACCTTCCCAAACATAGGCAATAGTACCATCTGCTTTAGTTAGTTTTCTACTTGGTTCATATTTAGTTTTCATGCTTGTAATATAATAAAAATTATTTGATTTTCCAAATTATCTCCAATTAATAATATCTCCTTGAATATTATCCCAAGGACATTCTTTACTAATTAATTTTTCAACCGATAAAATACCTTGTGCTCCTGAAACTGTAATACCACGAGCTGATAAGGCATCACCTACAAAGTGAACATTTGGATAATCTACTAAAGCCAAATCACTTGGATAAACTAATGGTTCAGGTGAAAGATATTTTACTTCAGGAACATAAACACCCCAATCATCTTTAAGTGTTGGGAATACTTTTTTCATATCCTCAATAAAATCCTCTATGTAATTCCAATACTCACCCATTCCATGTCTTACAATATCTAATTTTTCAATTTGAATAGTAGTAACTCTTTCACCTTCTGATGTTTTTGATGGTTGACGAGATGGACTATAATACAAACCAGTTCCCGCAAACTGTAATTCGTTTACTACTTTACGAGACCATTCAAATGGGTTTTCAATACCATTAATTTCCATTAAGATACCAAAATTAGTCATATCATTTTTATATTTTGGATCTTTTTTAGCATGACCATTGTAACTATGATCTCCATATGTTTCTTCTACAGCAACATAAGCAGCATTATTATTTGTACAGAATGAACGTAATGAAACACCTTTATCCTCAAACTTACGATACAGTTTAAAGTCGTAACTGATATCAATTAATTTCTGGAAGTGTTTTTGTGGGGCTTCAAATCGAACACCAATTTGAACTGATTTAGGTTCTGTTTCTAGTTTATAATTATCTTGTAATTGTTGAGCAAAATCAATACCTGATTTACCTACGGCAAAAATAAGTTCATCATAAGATACTTCAAAATCAGGAAATCCTTGTTTATCAATAACATATTGATTTAATTCTTTAACAAATACTAAATTTTTATCAAATACAATAGATGTTACTTTAGCTTCCCAATGGAATTGTACACCTTTAGATACTAAATAATCATACCAATTTTTAGCAATTTCAGATAGATAATCTGTACCTACGTGCCAAACAGGAAATAATCGTAAACCAAAATATGGTTTAATAAAATCTGGTTCTTCAACTGGATTTGAACATTGTACTTCCTCTGGTTTGGGATGAAAACGTTTAAAGTTGTTAATAACTTCATCCATCAGTTCCATTGCTTTCTTCTCACCTGTATACTTAGATAATTGACCTCCAATTGCTGTATGATAAGTCAATTTACCATCAGACCAACCTCCAGCACCTAAGAAACCTGTCATTACTTCCTCAGGTTTTCTATTATAAGGGTCTTTTCCCATATCAATAATGGTGATTAAACTACCATCATAACCATTGTCTACTAATTTGGTAGCAGCATTTACACCTGCTACTCCTGATCCTACAATTACAATTTTCTTTGCCATATATTTAATGCGTTAATATAATAAAAAAAGGTGGCGTCTCCAAATTTGGTGACGCCACAGCTGTCAATTTTTTTAAAGTTTGTCGACGGGCTATGAATCCGTCTATAAATTAGGATTTAAATAATCCTGTAAAGAAATCTTTTAATTCACCTCCTTTAACTGCACTTAAAGCACTTTCTAGGGTTGCTAATGATAAGTTTTTAGATTGTAAAGCTTTTACTGCTGTTGCTCCTGAAGCAATTAAGAATGTAGCTACGATAGCGTGGAATATACCATTAGCTATTTTCTTAGCCATTTCTTCATCTTTTACAAATTTCTTAGTAACTGATAAAAGAGGAGCCATATATAAATGATGTAATTCGTCTGCAATATGACCTAATTTAGTCATCCATTGGTTGTAAGCATCTTCATCTGTTGGTTTTTTACCCAATGCTTTATTAACCATTGCACCTGCTGCTTTACCAAATTTAGCAATTAATCCCATAATAGCAGGCAATGCAATAGCTATACTAGCTATAGTAATTAATCCTTCATTAGTTGATTGTGAAGCTTTAGCCAATTCAGAATCCATAGTTTTTAATATAGCAGACATTTCGTCTTTTACATCATCTACTACAGATTGTTCTTTATCATCTAGATTAATATCAACCTCTTTTAATTTTTCTTTATATTGACTTTCAGTAATAATACCTGCTAGTTTTTGTAAACGTAATGTTTCTTCAGTTATAATCATGATTTATTTATTTTTAATTTTAATGTTCCTGTTCCTTTAATAACACGATGCCATTCGTGCTTTAATATACATATTGACATGTTGGGTTCTAAATCCCAAGGTAATTCATTTTCAAATTGAAGTTTCCAACCTTGTCCTGGGTCTATTATTTCAACTAGTCTATCTTCATCATCCCTATGCCACATTAGTTCTATAGGGTCAATGTTATCATCAAACTCTCTGATGATGTATTCTTCTGTGGTTTCTATATCTGTGTAGGGTCTCATTTTATTGGTTCCCACCAATTAGTACAATATTCGTCTGCAGCGTAAGGAATTTTATTTGTTCCTGCCCATTCAACATAATAAGTACTTACACAAACTTGTTCTTCTTTATTCCACCATTTACAATTAGCGCAACAAGAACCACCTTTAGGTACTTTTAAACCTGCTTTATGATTTGGAGGTAAAACCATTGGTCCTTTACCACCATAATCTTCTGTTAATATATCTTGTAGCTTTATCATTACCAGAATCCTGAGAAGTTAGACTTTAAACCTAATAATTTAGCATATCTTGGTAAACGACAAGACCAATATGATGCTTTAGTTCTATCCTTTTTATTTTTACAATCATGTCTAGCGGCAAATGCTCTACGTGCTTCAGGATTATTGATTTTAGCAGACATACCTGCTTGACCAAATGATACTTTTTTAATTTTACCACCAGGTGTTTTTACATAAACATAAAACTTTTTAGAACCACCACGCATTGGTTTTCCAATAGGTGGATTTTTCTTTTTAGGTTTCTTTTTAGCTTCAAACATTAATTGGTCATCGATTTCTCTTTTAGCATCAATGTGAGCATCTCTTTCATTGGTATATTCATTGTAATTACCTATACCTTCTATTGAGATTTTATATAATTTTTGACCTCTATCGTTTGTAGTATTACTTAAAACTTCAATATTGTATTTAAAACCTTTGTATTCAAATGGAAATAATTCCTCTTCTTCCATTATAAAATCTAATGGAACTTTTTTACCTTCATATATACCAAATTCACCTAATTGTGTTTCAGTTAATATTGCTAAGTCATCACCTGAAAAGTCTAAAATACCACGAGTATATAATGCTCTTGCTTCTGCCCATAAGTTAAAATATGCTGTTGAACCAGCACGGAAAACATGTTCGGTAAGCGGTTTCTTATTGTCTATATGATATTTTAACCCCTCAGACAATATCTCACGTGGGGCTAAATTTTCATTTAATATAGGCGCTTTAGTTGGTTTTGCTGCAGAACAACAATCCTTATTTTCTAAAACTTCCCTAATCAATTGTTTTAAATCCATAATTATAAATATTATTTAGTTTTACTAACTCTTAAAGACAAAGGTAATAATTTACCTGAGGTATTTCTAACTGAAACTTGATATTGGGAAATGCCAAATATAGGACTTTCAGTATCTATTTTCATAGTTAATTGTTTTGTATTAGGACCGGGGTATTTAATTTCTGTGTTGGTAATATTACCAATAGCGTTTTCTGAGTCTTTAGCTGAAAGTAAAGGTATAACTTTTACTTCACCTGGTTTGGTTTCTCTAACATAGTAATAACCATAACCTAAAGATGATGCTAATAATTTTTTAAATTTGTTAGTATCAATTTTTGTTTTAGTCCAACTATCTTCTGTGCCTTCTTTAGTTACATATTCATTTAATCCATCAGCTAACTTTTGAGAATCAATATTAAAAATATCAAATAACAAAGCTATTGAGGGTGTTGAGTTTTTCTTACTATCATCATAAATAACCTTTCCATCTTTTTCATAAATAAAAGGAACATTAGGACCACTATAAACACCACTACCTGCTACATTTTTCAAAGAAACATAATATTCTTTACCATCATAAGTTATAGTCATATCAGATATAGTTTTTCCTATATCTTGAGGACCTTCTAAAGACAAGCTTCTTTTAGTATCTGTAGCTCCGGCAAATTCAATATCATTGGCTTTTAATTTAGTATTATCAATACCTAATTTACCATATAAAGTTTGTAAATCATTAGGTAATTCATTATTTGGTTTACCAGCATTAGATTTAGCTTTATTTACAAAGGCTTGTTCATATTGTTCACCAACATTTCCTCCACCACTTACAATAATTCTAACCATACCAAATTGATCAGTATCCATTTCATACATTGTAAATTTTCCTGAAGGGTTTGGTCCTTGTTTTGGGCCATAAGTGGTAATGTTTTCTGCCCCTAATAAATCTTTAAAAAGTTGAGTCATTTTTTCAGGCTCTAATTTATTAGGATTACCTAATCGGTTTTTATCACTTTGTGCTTTAAAACCTAATTCAGAGTCAGCTTTACTTAAAACGTACTCAACTGCTTTTTTAGTATTAGTATTAATTTCTCTGTCTGTTACTTCTAACAGTAATATTTCTTTTAATATTCCAAAGCTAAACTCGGGAACATGTTTTTTAATTAATGATTCTAACAAAAAAACATCCTGCTCATTATTCATGTCAGGATATCCTTTTAGAAATTTATAACTATATTTTTTAAAAAATAAATCTAATTCTTTCATAATTAAGCTGCGGGGGTTTCTTCAGGAGTTTCAGCTGGTGTTTCTTCAGGAGTTTCTTCAGGAGTTTCTGTTCCACCTGGTTTTTCTTCTGTTATACCATAAGCTAACATTCTAGCTATTGCTTGAGCTGCTTGTTCTTCCTCGCTTAAGTTTAATAAATAATATTTTTTACCTTCTACTTGAGCAATCCAACTTCTTGGAGTGTAAGTTAATAAAAAAGGTTCACCATTGCCCAAAACAATTCTAAAAGTTGTTGGACGGGGAGCAACCCATTGTATGTCTGTTATGAATATTTCATATTGGTCTGTTAACAGATCAATAATAACATCTTTAAGTTCAGGAAATTTTGCTAAAACAGGAAATTTAGGAGCATCCAAGGTAATATCAGTACTTGTATCTATTGATAAAGTATCTGGTTTGTATACTTGTTTTACAAGTACCTTGATTTTCTCTTTTAATTCGTTTTTAGTCATTAATTGTAAGGTTTGATAATTTTTTTAGCTACATCAATTTTATCATCATTCATAGCTTTTCTAGCTTGTTTAATGTTATTTTGATCTTCGGGAGATTGATTAGCTTTATCTTTAAGTGCTTTAGCAATTTTAGCAGCTAATTTATCTACTTCTCCTACTTCACCTTCCATCATTGGAGCTTCAGGTTCACCCATATGAGGTTCTTCACCTGTTAAAGCATCTACAGCAGCGTCAATTGCTGGTTCTTTTAATTCGAAATCAAGATAGTGTTTAGCACTTGACATCATATTTTTAGCAGTAGTAACTTTTGACTGCCACCAAGCAGGGAAATCATACTCACCACCTGCTTCTTCTAGTTCTTCTAAAATAGCATACAAATCCATAGCGTATTTACCAATTTGGTATAATTCGCCTTTAATCATATGTGGTTCGTTATCTTGATGACCCAAATCAATATCTTCTTTCATTTCACCTTTTGCTTTTTTAATAGCGGCATCACGTTTTAAAAGATAATCTTTTGAGTCAATATCACCATCTTTATCCATATCGGCTTTTTTACCTTCATCCATATCAAATTGTTTATAATCTGAATAGGATTGTTGAAGATGGTCAATTGCTTCTTCTCTAGTCATATTGAAAACATCCATTACATTTTGGATTTCTTCTTCTGTAAATTCTTTATTCTCGTTCATTAACGATTTTCTAACGAGTTCTTTTAATTTTTCTTTATTCATTTCTGATACGGCTTTTTTAGCTAAGTTTGTTGCTCTACCATACATAACAGATTCGGCATCTTTGCCGTATCGTTTTACTAATTCTTTTTTATTCTTTTTTAAATTCTTAAGATAATCTTCCCTTTTGTCTAATTGAGCTTTGGTTAGATTAGCTTCAGTAATAGGGGAGTTCCCATCTTTCGACAGGAACTCTCTTATTGCGTTTTGTAAATCTTTTTTATTCATTTACTTTTTGTCCTCATCGATTGAAGCTTTACGGTATTCAGTAACCAATTTCTTGATTTCACCTAATGCTTTACGAGCGCGACCATGAGCTGCTTTGGTAGTTTTAGCATGTTCTGCTTTAAACTCTTCAAACAACAACTCCATTTTTTCTGCTAATTCTTGTGTGTTCATATACTTTTATTTTAAAATTTTCTTTAACATTGGAAACATAGATTCATTTAATGTTTCTTCTTCCATTTCTTTAACTTCAGCTACAGCACCTTTTTCAACTACGTGGTTACGAGTAAAGAAAGTAATTGTATTACCAATTTGATCTGTTAATTTAGGATCTCCTAATTTTTGAGCTGCTGCTTGAGCTTGTGTTAAAGCATCTTGAACTGATTTTACGTCAGGATTAACTTCTGTAGTGGTTGTAGTATCAATAGTTTCTGTATCATCTACTGTTACATCGTCTGTTGTTACATCGTCTGTAACTTCTTCATCACCTTTAGCTTCTCCTAAATTTTTAAATTTTCTTTTTACTTGTCTGTAGATATTTTCTAAATCATCATCCATAGAACCTGACCAGTCTCTATCGTAAGCATAATAATCATAAACATCCTTAGGAGTATTTAGTTTTTTAATATCATCTAAAAACTCTTGTGCTCTATCTTCACCACTAATTTCTATTTCGTATTGGTAAATATAGTCTTGAAGAGGAGTTAAACCTTCTGCTTCATTTAACATACCTTCTAATTCGGCTAAGAAATCAACTTCTGATTCTGGAGCATCCTCCATGTTATCTATGTCTAAGTTCATTTCAGCTAAAATCATTTCTTTGATTTTAGATTTTAATTCTGATTTTTTCATTTTTGTATTTATAGTTTTTGATTCGTCTAATTCTTCTTCATCATCCTCATATCCATATACCTCTTCATCATTTTGATCATAAAAATCATCTTCTTCAGGAGCATACCAAGATTGGTTAGGATCGGATTCTGCTTCTTTAGTAAAGTCGTGAGTTTTATAGTTAAACATATCTGGTTTAGTAACTAATGCTGGGAATAATACTCTAGAGGCTACTTTTTCATTACCAAAAGCTAAGTCAATACCTCTACCTCTATCACCTCTACCACCATTCATCATATCTAGTAAAGAGTAGTAATCCATACCGCCAAAATCACCATATCCATCATAATTTGGCTCATACCAAAAATTACCTTTATCATCAAACATATAAACAGGAATTCTGTTTTCTTTTTCAGATCCAATTTGTTGGCCTGTGTCTTGGGTCATCCAAGAGAATTGACCTTCATTTAATGAACCAAAAAATGTTGATTTATTTTTTGTTATATGTTCTTTTAAATTAAATTTTGCCATGATATATGCTGATAAATATGTTATTTTTTATGATATGTGCCTTTTTTATATTCTGCTTTTTTTGTGTTCTTTACAAATTGCTTTCCTTTACGAGAAGCAGCAGCTTTTTTCTTTGAGGTTTTAGCTCTTTCGGCTTTAGATAATGATTGAGCTTTTTTACGAGGTAAGCAACGAGTTGTTGCTCCACCTTTTTTCATCGTACCACAAGGACCAGTAATATTACCTTGAGTATCAATACGCACCCAGTCTTCTTTTTTAAACCAGTCGCGTAATGATTCAGATACTAATTCTTGTAGTTTACTTAAATCCATTATTTTTTCTTTGTTTTGCCAGACATTTGTCCTTTACATACTTTTACAGCACGACCTGAAAGGTAAGCAGATGATTTTTCACCGGCTGCTTTTCTTCTTTTAATATATGCTTTACCCGCAGGACAAAGTTCCTCATTAATTTTATCTAATGCTTCAGAAATTCTTTCTGCTAAACCATTATCTTCTTCTTTGTTATCAAGATAAACACTTTTAAATTCAGGGAAACTATTTACTGGTTCGTCATATAATGTAACAGTATCGTTATCTGTATTAATACGAATTTCTGAACCTTGGTAAGTCATGTCTAAGATAAGGGTAGAGTAATTCATTCCAATAGCTGTTCCACCTCTAATACCGGCACCTACTTTTTCAGCCCAACCTGCTACTTTATTTACTAAAGAAGATACACCTTTTCTTTTAGCAAATTCTTTAATGTTTGAAGGAACATAAGCTTCAGTTAATTCTGCTTCGTTTACTTTGGTATATAAATCCTCGTCAGCATTCCATTTCCAATCGCTTGATTTAAAATCTTTTAATTTTTTAGCTTTTTGATATTCAGCTGATGATAATTTAGATGCTTTTAAATTAACTGCTTCTTTAACAGCTTTGTTTATCTTAATAACATCTTTTACATTAACAAAATCTCCATTTTCTAATTCGTAAGTTGAAAAAGGATCATTTTCATCTACATCTACCTTTACTATTTTAGATTCTATTTTTTTATTATTTTTGTCTTTATAGATTACAATATCTCCTTTTGAACCTTTTGCTTCATTTAATCCTTCTTCAATTTCTTCAGCAGCACCTACAATCTCATTGTAATCTTCCATAGACAAAATGCCTCTTTCTTTACCTAACAAATTTGCTTTTTCGGTAACATCATGTAAATCTAAATCTTTTTGAGCATCTTCTCTTGAATATTCTAACATACGAAGGAATAAAGGAATATCCATTGTAATTGTATCAACGGCATCTTCTTTTTTAGCTTCATTTAATCCTCTTTTAGCTAATTCAATTTTAACTAATTTTTGTTGGAATGCTAAAGGGGTATTTGGAATACCTTTACCAAAAGGTTCTTCAGCACCTTCAGCCCATTTTAATAATGTTTCATCAGATAATTTTTTAATTTGAGCAGCAAATTCTTGTGGTGTCCAATCTTCACCCGCCCATCCTATTTTACGACCTAATTTAGTTAAGGGAGATGCTTCACTCATTGATGATTTAACAGCACTTCCTAAATTAAATAAATCAACAATCTCATCAAATTTATCATACCAACCATCTGATTTACCAATTGGTTTATAAATAGATTTAAATGGTTTAAATTTATTGCCTGACATTTCATATTTAGCGCCTAAATCATTTAATTGCTTTTGGGCCATGTCAATAGCTGTTTCTTCCTCATTTAAAGGTTTAGAGAAAAATTCTTTTATTTTTTGAATGTCTTTCATGTGTAATATGTAATAAATATTATTCTTTCTTTTGTTTCTTCAAATACTCTAAGGCTTCCTCTTTGTATTTAAGTAATTGGGCTTTACCAGAACCATCCCATTTTTCAACATCACCAGCTTCAGTAACAAATGTTTCATTTGTATTAATTAATTCATCAACCCAAACTTCAAAGTCTTTAATAGTACCCTCTAAATGGTCATTAACTACTTGTTTTTCATATTCTTCCATCTTACCTTCTTGTTTAAGTTTTGCTTCAAAATCAATTTGACAATCAAAACAATGTCCATACATTACAAACCACCTTTTGTCCAAGTGTGGTTTCATAGTACGAGAACAAGAAGGACAAAACAAGGGTAATACAATACCCTCTTTTGCTTTATCTAATTTAGTAATATTTTGTTTTACACCATTTTTTATAGTCCATGTTCTTCCATCCTCTTCCCAAACATCTCCTTCATTATGGAATTCTTTTGCTTTTTGATAACCAGTTCCCATAGTAGTACGATCACCGTATTTACCTTGAACAAGGTTACGGAGACGTTCTACATCCCTATGTTTGAACTCTTTTTTTAAAACCGAATCTTTGCTCATTATTTTTTAGATGTTGGGGGATTGAAATGTGTTTTTAACCAGAAGATAAATGATGATTTTTTATCACCTAAAGCATACCATTCATCGTATAAATCATCCCAATTTGAAGTTTCATTATTGAATTTCTTAATAACTTCTTTTAGTTCAGATTTTTTCATTTTACCTTTTTTAAGTAACTCATAAATGTCAGTTGCTCTATGAGGAACATCAGGATTAAAATCACCTTGAGCTCTGCCAGGAATCATATCTTGAGGTTCCATTTGTTGTTTAGGAGCTAAAGACAACATATCGTTATCTGTAGGTTCTTCAATTTCAACATTAAATTTATCAGCGTACTTAAAGAAGTCATCACTTGACATAAAATCAGAAACTTCATCCTCACTACTAAAAGCACCTGTTTTTTCTAAATCGTTTACAAATCTAGCAAACATAGAACCTGGTTTGTAGTCCATTGGGAATGATTTTCCTTTGTATTTAAAAAATACAACAGCCAAACGTTTGTCCATAGGTCCTTCCTGTAATCCAGGTTTACCTTTTTTACCTCCTGATACTTGGAATGATAAAGATGATTTAATTTTTTTCATCAATTCATCATCTGTCATCGCAGGTTTTTTAGTATCGTTTTCTTTAACAGCCTTTAAGGTAGGTTTGTCTTTAGTAACAGTAGTTACTTTATTACGAGTAGCAATATCTTTAATTTTAGATGCTAAGGAAGCGGCTGATGATTCTTTGGTTTTAATATCAATTACCATTTTACCTTCAACTCCAGATTTAATATCTAATTTACCATCAGGAAAATCTTTTTTCCATTCTTTAGACATTTTTGCTTTAACCTCATCGGCTGTTTCTTTGGCTTTATCTCCTGATAAAACAAGTCGTTTATATGTTATTGGTGCTGCCATTTTTATAGTCCTATATTTTGTAATTGTTTAATTGTGTCTTGTGTATTTACGTGTAAAATTCCAATACCGCCTTTTGATCTCCATTGTTCAATGTTGTCAGGGCGGTCATCAATAAGTATTTTATTTTTACCAGAATAATTTTGTTTTTTTTCAGCTGATGCTAAAATTAAAGGAGTTCCGGGTAGATTGTTTTTAACCCATAATCTTTTTCCTAAACGAGAAGCAGGATTTCTTGATGGGGCTGATAACAAGGTTGGTTTTTTATCTTTAATATGATCCCATAATTCCTTTCCATCAGGCATCCACTCCATTCCTACCCAAAATTTAACTTTGTTATCAACATCTATCAAATTCCAAAACTTTTCTACACCGTATTTAGTTTGATATTGAGCTGCTGTTAAGTGTTCTGGATTAAGTGCTTTGAATCTGTCTTCAAAATTGGTTAAAACACCATCCATATCACAATACAAAGTATATTGTTGAGATGGTTCTGTAGGGACAGTTTCTTCTTCTCTCAATTGCTTATATAAATCTGTTAACTTATACATTTTTTATTTTATCCTCCCAATTACGTAACATCATATTTCCTTTTTCGTATGCTTCTTTTTCAATTTCAGGTAAATCACCATCTTCATTTGTGTTAGTAGTATTAATATTATTTAATCTACCATCTAAATTTTGTTCATGATGAACCATTTCGTGAGCAAATGAACGCAATATATCTTTTGGGTGTCTATCCATAGTATATAATGTGATAGACTTTTCAGCAGGATTATAATAAGCTGTTTTACCCAAAAGATTGGATGCGTTTTCTTCATCATCCTTTATAACCTTAATTTTAGGCAATGGTTGAATTTTCATTCCATTGTCAATCATATATTGAGATAAAGATACGAAAGATTCCTCAGGATTCCAAGTTTCTATTAAAGCTTTTTTAACAAGTGTTTTTGCGTATTCGTTTAAACCAAACGTATCATTTTCTTTTACAGGAGTAAATCCTGAACCATAAGGCAAGGCTGTACCTGCTTGTGGGTCAGATGCTTCTTTCATTTTACGTAAACGTTCTGTTTTTTCTTTTGATGATTCTTTACGAGATTCGATATAATCTAAAGCACGTTTTAATCTTGATTTTACTTCAGGATCTTTTGCTTTACCATAAGCGGCTCTTACTCTTTGATGAATTAAATTAATTACTTGAGATTGACGAGCATGTGATTTAGCTTTAAATTGTTTTTTATTTAAAGTGTCAACTATATCTTCTTTAGTTTTAAATTTAATACTAACTGTATCTTTAGGATCTTCATCTGTGTATAATCTACGACCTGATCCTTCAGGTTTTTTACCTGTTCCTTTTTTAGGATCAGGTTTCTTTTTTCTACCTTCTTCTAAATCAGGATTATTATCATGTCCACACTTATGACAAATATATAAATCATCTCCACCATCTGCTATAGGCCATTCCCAACCACAATTATCACAAATAACATCTGTATCTGTTACTATTTCTTTAATTGTATCAGGTAAAATAGCTATTATATATTCTCCATTTTGTTTAAATTTTACACCAGGAAGTGCTTTAGAAATAAATGCTTTGTATAAACTATCCCTTTGAGTACCAAAATCTTCATTTCCTTTTTTAGCCGGAGAATACGTTACGGCTTGAGATTTAAACTTCTTTATATAATGTTTAACTATATCTGTTATAGTAGACATCACTTTGTACATTTCACCTTTATTAACTACTATTTTATCTGAGGAACCTTCAGCACCTTTAGGTTTAGCTCCAAAACTAATTTCTAATGCTTTAATAGGATTTGATTCATCATTAAGAAAATCTGAGGGGTCTTTGATATAAGTAGTTTCTAAGTTTACATCATATTGAGTTTCATTATCTGTTATAAAACGAGTATAAACAAAATAACCTTCTCTATCAACCTCTTTCCATTTGTATGGTTTAAGATTTGCCTCGCCTACTTCGTTTACAAAAGATGAAGGAGTAACTAAATGGGTTTGTTTAAATATTTTAAGTAAAGCAGCAACAATAAATCCACCTGGTAAAGTGGCAATAGCTGTTAATCCAACTGTTTTTAGAACATCTTTTAATTGATTGCCAATTTGTTCTTTTTGTTCATTACTTAATTCAATTTCTCCTTTAGCGGCTTGTAAAATTAATTTAAAAGCATCTTTTGTTTCTTGTCCTTCTTGTTTAATAGCTGATATGAAATCCTTAATTTTGGTTTTCATATTATCTACAAAACCTTCTTTAACAAGAGGGGAAACTAAATCCCATATTTCTTCCTTTTCAGCATCACTGACATCTGGAATCATATGAAAAAATTGTTCTTTATTGTTATCCTTAACTGCTTGACGTGTTTTAGTTCCACTAACACCTCCTGAGGTAGTAATAACTTTTACCTCAAGATTAGGATATTTACTAATTGATTTAGTTCGGTTTTCAATATCAGCTAAATCACCTTCGTCTCCATCTCTAGCTCCTAGTATCCAATAAACTTTAGTATCAGGATTTTCTTTAGCATATCCTAAAACAGATTTAACAGGAGCAACTGATGCCTCTACATCAACTTTAGGTGATAAATATTTTTTATAAATGTCCCAAATTTTAATTGATTCATCTTGGGTAATACCATCTCTAACACCTCCACCAACAAATATTTTTAATTCATCAATTTCAGGAAATTGTTCTAAAGTTAATTTAGCAACAGCAAAATGACCTTTGGTAGGTGGTTTGAAACCACCCCCATAAATAGCCACTGTTTTTTTAGTATCTAACAGGTCCTCTAATAGAGTTTTAGTTAGTAAATCCATTATTTTAATCTTTCGATTTTTTCTTTAGCAATTTTTTTCTTTTCTTCAATTGACTTTTTACTTTCTCTAAAGTCATTCATAGCCTCTTCTACTTCCTTCATCATACCTTCATATTGCTTAATTGCCTCGGTAGCAATTCTAGAGGCATCAGATTTTTGTTTGTAAACACCTTGAACTTCGTCCATTTTGATTTCATCAAACACTGTAGCTTCGTACATAATATCCTCTTTAGTCATACCTTTTTTAGGTTTTTTAACTACAAAGAATTTACCGATTTCGTCTACGGCTTCTTTATTGCCCATTTCGGCTAATTCACTTTCTAGTAATAAGTCTAGTAATTTTTTCATTTGTTTATAAAGTTAGTAATTTTGGTTTTGGCTTGTTCTATTGTATCAAACTCTGGTTGGGATTTAAGAGTTTGTTTGATATCTGAATATATTTTATTTGCCTCGGCTTTAGATTTTGCTAATTCCTCAGGTGATTTTTCTTTACCTACTTGTCCCAAAGGTTCAATATAAGTTTTATAAATAAATTCCTCGTCAAATTCTTTATTAGCATCCTCAGGATCTAAATTTAACAAAGTAAAGTTATCACCAAAGGCCTGTCTATACGTGTCTATATTGGTATTTACATCACGCCAAGAACGAATCACAATACTCGGCAACAATGATCTGTCTCGCTGTTTATTACGCTCTAGTGAGGTAATAGGCGATACATAAGTCATTATCATTGCCGTATCATAACCTAATGATTCTAATTCTTGTTTTTTCTTAAGTAACGTTTTAGAAGAACCTCCTACACTATCTATTAATAAATTTTTAGCGTCTTTAAGAGCATCTTTAAGTTTAGTATCTGTTACTTTTCTTGCTTGACCCATTAACTCACCTGCTTTTTTTAATTCATCAGGTGACATATTAGCTAACTTCATTCCAATACCTGAGGATTTAAGTAATTCCTCATAGGTATCGTCTACATTAATAGTATTAAAATCTGAAGGTACTAATTTTTTAGATATAAATGACTTACCTGACCCTGCTGGACCGGCCATAAAGATTGCTTTTGGCTTGCCTTGTATTTCTTTTAATAAAGATATCAGTCCAATCATGGAAAATGTTTGTCATAAATATAATGAAAATAAATTAGGATTCCAAATTTCTTTTTACCGTGGTCTTGAACTCAGTAAATATAGGAGCGTGAGTAGGATTTTCTAAATCAAATAAACGTTTTACTGTCTTAAAGATATCAATGTTTTCCTCTTGTGTTCTAGTGGAAGTAACCATTTCCCATCCTTTACCCTGCATTTTTTCTTTATTGGCTTTACGTTTAGATGATTTTAACCAAAGAATACCATAATTGTCTACTGTTTTACCAAAACATTCCTCATAACACTTACCATAAACAGCAGTTTGTAATTCATAAGTAGGTTGAATATGATTAGATGTTTTAAAGTCAATTAACCAAAGTTTATCTTCAATTTCAACAATCAAATCACAAGTACCGGCTACCTTCAATTCATCTGAAAATAAATGAACTTCGGCTTCAATTAATTTTGGATTATAAGTTTCCCAAAAGTCTACAAAACGTAAAAACATTTGCCACACATCAGGACTGTATTGAGGATTACCATATTGATTCATAAAATTCATTTCTTTACCTTCAAGGTATTCTTCAATCATTTCATGGACTTGAGTTCCTTCCTCACCTGCTTTTTTAACAATATGTTCAGCAGAGTAACCTACTTTTTTAAGCCAGTCCTCAAAAAACTTACCTTTAGGATAATAACCTAAAACATAAGTAATTGATGGATAATATTCTCCGTTTCGTCTATAATAACGGGAGTCTGGTAATGTTATTTGTTTAGCATCATCTGATACTTCTAAGATTCTATTGTAAGATTTTTTTATTTTGCTCATAAAAAGAGTTTTTTCTCAAGTAAACCTGAGAGTGTTAAGGGTAATGTATCTGAAATTGTTTCTATGAAATTCTTAAAACCCATTTCACTTGGGTCCTTATCGTGCATGTCTACAAGATAAACTTCTTTGCCTTCGTTCATCAAACGCTCACAAAAACTTAATGCTTGTTTTTGAGCGTCCTTGTCTAAAGCTATATATATTTTTTCGACACTAGACATTACAATCTTCTTCATCAAGTTTGATTGTATATTTTTGCCTAATAACGGTATTGCATTACGTTTAATGGCTATTGCATCAAATGGTCCTTCGCATAATATAAACGGTAAATCCCAATTTATAAACAACTCAAATGGTATAATATCACGAGATACAGATGGATTTTTATATTTAATTTTAGGGTCTTTTTCAAACGAACGACCTGTAAAATAATTTAAACTTCCATTAGCATCGTATGAAGGAACAATAACCATATTTTTGTATGGACCTGTTTCACAATAACCAATATTATATTTAAGAATATCTTCCTCTGAAATATTTCTAGACTTTAAGTATGCTAATGCTTGACGTCCTGAAATATTAGATTGGGTGATATTCTTAAATGTTTTAAATTCTTTAGGTAAATTTACTTTTTCAGCAACAGCATATTCTCTATCGGATGTTTCTGTTTTAACTAAAGCTCTTAACTCCATCATCTTTTCAGGTGATGCTGTTTTTTGTTTAAATACTTGAGCTACCTTTTTACCTTTTTTATCACAAGCCCAACAATGCCAAGGATTTTCTCCTTTTTTATTTTCGGTAAAGTTAATTTCTAATTTAGGTTTATGATGATTACAGAAGGGACAACTATAAGCGTAGTTACCTCTTGCTGTTGGTTTACCAGTTCCTAATACAGAATTTACTAAGGCAATCAGTGGTTGATTGAGCATAACCATAATATAACAAAAAAAGCTTGGTTTCCCAAGCTTAATTTAATAATTTTTATACTATATTTGTTGAAATGTTTTAATAGGTTATAAGTTAGTTAAGTAACTATAATGTATAGGATATGGTTTATCAGTTCGTATACTGTTAGGTGCAAAATATTTTTTATCAAACAATATATAAAGTATACCCTTTTCAGTATCTATATCTACTACTTTTCCTATGGCTTGATCTTCTATATATACTTCAAAAGGTTTATTTGGATTTTTAGGAGTATTTGTGAAAAACGATATATCTTTTTTAAATTCTTTATGGTTTGTAGGATTTATATATTTTACTTCATCTCCTATTTCAAAATTAGATTCATCTTCGTTTAAACGAGAATTGAAAGTTGCTTTGTTTTCAACTAAGTATTTTTTTAAGTCAAAATTATCCATATTTTTATTTTGTAATAAATATATAAAAAAAATTAAGATATAAAATCCTTATATCGAAAAACAAAACCTTTTATATGAGTTTTATTTCCTTTTAGAACTTCACATATATTACCTTTATTTAGATTTAAAACTTCACTTGCCTCTGATAGTGATTTAAATTCCATACCAAATAAAGTATCACAAATAATAGGTTTTAATCCTTTACCTATTTTACCTTGAGTAATTTTTTTACTTATTTCTTCTTTTTTATTACTCCATACTTCTTTCATCATTATAGAAAGATTGTCTTTATGTTCTTGAGTTCTTTCATAAGATAAACCACAACCCTTTTCTTTTAAAAAAGCACTATGTTTTGGATTTTTTTTACCTTCCCAATAACCTTTTCTACCTTTTAATCCCTCAGAATGAGCTTTTCTCCATTGTTCATCTTTATAACCTTGGACTCCTCCTTTAGGTGTAGAGTTAAGTCCTTTTTTATAACTATTATAATATTCTATCCAATAAGTTTCTTTATTTGATAATTCTTCTAATGAACATTCTTCAATAATTTCTTTTACATGGTTTTCCCAACCGTATTTTTTAAAAGAATTTTTTAATTTAACACCACATCCCGAACTATATTTGTGACCTTTTTCCCAACGTTCTTCTATATTAGTAGATTGTCCAATATAAATTTTACCTTTAGGGTTTGTAATTTTATAAATACCTATCATCGATGATAAATATTAAAAAATTTACCGAGAGTATGATTAAAGAAAATCCTTTGTAAAAAAGCGGCCTTGGATATTATCATTCATCCATTTATCAGGATTTTCTAACACCCCATATGAAAATAAGTACTTACATTCATAGTAAGTAAGAAGTTTTTTATTAAAAACAAACTGTAAGATCTCACGGGTAAAGTCCTCTTGTTTACCTCCTTTAATGAGTTCTACAATTTGTTTTGTAGATCCGTAATACGTTTTCCAATCAGATTCTTTTTGAACTACTTGAGTAGTAGGTTTACGACCTCTACCTGTTTGCTCGGCCAGTTCTTTTTTGGTTAATTTACGTTTAACGTTGTGATATAGCGATTTTTTCCCAATATACGATACCCCACTTGGTTTGTGAGTTGTCATGTATATAAAACCGAATGTTCCTTGAGGCATATCCTCAATTGAATTTATAACTTTTCCTTTGTGTAACCACATAATTTATCTATCTATGTTTATAAGTATTGTAGTATCTGTTGTAGGCGATAAAGGTAAAGGTTGAGATAACTTTCCTATTGCTAATAATTGTTGTTGGTCATTATACAAACCAATAGTTGTTACATAAGGTCTAAAATATGAACCCGTAGCAAAATTATATAATTCTTGAGCTGGGGTATAAAATGTTCCTATTGAACTAGAATTAGCTGTACTGCCTGAAGTAATTGTTGGGTTTTGACTAAAGTTAAATTCGTATTGTTTAGCCGTACATTTATATTGAGTCTCATAAATTGTAAGAGATGATGAGAATGAACATGTTACGTTTGAAGATGTTACAAAATTTTCAATCGTACTATATCCAGAACCTCCTCCATAAATTGATGAACCATAAATAGCACCACCATAAACACTACTTCCTCCTCCTACTTTATTATTAGTTATAATTGCTAATCCATGCCCATAAAATATATTTCCTATAATTTCTTGAGAAGCAGAAAATATTAAATTTCCCTGTCCATCATCAACAATAGAACCACTATCTGATTTCCATAAAAATGAATTTGGTTGAATATAATTTCCAAAAATGCCTGTGGGGATAGATAAAACCCCTATTTCAGCATTTGATTCAGTAGGAAAGAAATGAGCAAAAGTTAATGATGTTTGAGGATAATTATAATATCTACCTGCTGATGAAGTTGAACCTACTAAAACGTCTCCTGCTGGATTATTTCCAGGGAAAATACTAGCAGTTACTACTGGTGATCCGTAACTTGCTGTAGAATCTAAATAATTAGAATAATAAAGTTGTTGAATGGAATCAAAAACTAGTCTTTGATATTGGGTAGATATTTGACCTGTTTGGGGATCTACATTAGGATTAAATATATAATTATCAATATTTGTACCTAAATATCTATCAATACCTACAACAGAACTAGTTAACGCGGCTGCCCCCTCAAAAGTAAACGCTTTGTTTACTTCAAGCGGAGTAATTACTATGTCCGACGCTAAAAATTGTTTGTAAGCACCCATTCATTTTAGAAATCAAGTTTAACTCTAATAAGAGCTTCTTTAGTAAAATCTTTAGTTAATGGTCTTGATAATTTAGCAACCGCTAACAAATCATTTGTATCATTATATAATCCAATAGTTGTAATATAAGTTTGTGGATTATTAATAAATTGAGAATATAATACCTCACCAGTTGAACCTGAAATGAATGAAGGGTTTTCTGAGTAGTTATATTGTGAACTTCTTGGTCTTACAAACACATAATCAGAAGTAATTGTTTCTTGTGAATTTAATGTAAATGTATTTGCTGAAGAACCTGACATAGCTCTAAATAAAGCAGCATTAGCATTAGTGGCAGCATTATAAGCTACGTTTCCAGTGAAAGTAGAACCACTAAAGTTGAAAGAAATACCTCCACTGATTGGGGGTTCTTTTAATGCTAATGGATTTAACAAAATAGATCCGATATCAGGTAATAACCAACCATAAGATCCAGAATTAACAGAATAACCATCTGTTGTTGTACCACTATTTGTATATTTAGTACCTGCTGAACCTGATATTAATTGGAATACTCTACCTGCTTCACAATATTGAACAGTAGAAACATATTGACTGTTATCTGTTAATGAGATAACTCCTGCGCTTCCAGAAAGTTCTAATGTTAAAGATCCTAAGAAAATAGAATCTTTGTAACATGCTCTTTCCATAGTAAGAGCAAAGAATTCTGAAGAAGTAACAGCACCAAATACAAAATTAGCATTTTCGTCTCCTAATACTAAATCTTGCCACTGTCCCCAAATTGTAGATGATGGTGATTTACCATTTACAGCACTATTATAGTTTGCACTACCGCTACCATAAGAATTACCATAAGCAATAGCAAATTGTACTGCTGAGCTGGATTCATTTGATGCTGTGTTATAAACATTTAAATAATAGTTTCCTGAACTACCATTTGCTTGTGTAGATGATGTGAAAAAAGTAGATAAAGTTGGATTACCGGTTGTCCAACACGTGGATGAAACGGCATCTGAACTTACTACGAAATCATCGGCTACTAATCTTGTATAAGACATATTTTATATATTAAGATACTTTAATTACTGTTACGGGAATAGTTAAACGAGCACCTGAATCTCTACCTTCTACAGTTAATGTAGCTTGTAATTGAGTATTTGTGCCAAACAATGTATTTACTGTGGTTGCTGTTAAGTTAATAGTAGTACCAACAACTGTTTTAGATACACTAGTACCAATTGTAGTGGTTTGGTTTGCTATATTTAAAGCATCTACTGATGGAGTATTAATACCAACACCTTGGAAATTAGAAAATAATCTAATATCTGAAATTGTTGCTGTGTAACCGGATGTTTCATATGTATTTCCTCCTAAGTAATTTAATGTTTGAGGAGTAATAGCTAATGAAGCTCCTTGTTTTAAAATAATAGCATTGTAACCCAAATCAAGAATAGGCATCTTAGCAGTACCACGAGGTAAAGTAACTAATTTGTATTTCATTACTTGGGTTGATTGAGGAAATGCCTCTAATAAAGGCATATTGTCAATTGCTTGTCCATAATAAGCAGAACCTGAAGGATGATTTGGATTGTATAATGTGTAATCAATTTCATCATCAGCTAAGGCATACTGAGTGATTTGAAATTGTCCATTTTGTTGAGCTAATAGTTGACGACCTGTGTCTGTTAAAATTGCGTCTACTGTTACTACGGTATTATTTAAATATCCCATTTTGTTTTATTTTATTATAAATATATAATTTTATTGTTTTTGTATTATAAAGTTTTAAAATATCCTGCTTGTTGTGCTATTTGTACAAAAGAACCTGTAAAATATGGATTAATTGTTGATGGAATTATTAATCCGGATTGAGTTACGTTAATTTGATTAAATGGATTAAAATAAGGATACATATTAATAGCTACTGATTGTTCATTTAAAGATCTAGTATAACCTCCTCCACCATCAATATTTACATAAGCACCACCTTCTAAAACTTGATAAGCTCTACTACTAGAAACTAAACTTCCTGTTGACACAGCGGGGTATATCATACTTGCTGAGGAGTTATTAAAAGTATTTTGAACTAATCCTATATTATCATTTTTTGAACTTAATACTATAGAATTACCATCTAAATCAATTAATGCTATTAACTGAACATCAGATATTCCTGAGTCATATTGTGAATTTTGTCCTGCAAATTGTACATAATTAAAATATCCAAAATATTGAGTATAATTTTGGGCTGCTGATTTAGAGGCATAGGTTGTTAATTCACATCCTTTATATCTAGGGTTTATTACTCTAAGAGCAGTATAATTAGAATCTTGTACTGCTGCTTTTGTAGCACTTCCACTTAAAATAGCTTGTTCATTAACTGCTATAGTAGGATTTGTTTGGAAATCTACATCCATGTACCTTGTACTAACTCTTGGAATTTGTGTATCATTAGCTACTACTAAACAATCTGGTTCAATATAAGATTCAAAAATTGTAAAATTAGTAACATTCATAGTAGAAAGAAACTCAGTTTGAGATATTACAATAGGGGGTACTACTCCTTGAATTTCTATTTGATTTACATTTCTAGAACTACCAATACTTAAAGGAGTACTAGCTGAATATAATACTCTTGGGGTTGTTGTTAAATTGCTAGAGTCATATATTTGAATACCACCAGGATTAAAAGAGGAAGGATCACATGTTTCTGTAAATGACAAATAATATGTTTTATTAGTATCAAAATCATATAAATTAAAATAATAACCTCCAAATCCTCCAAGGTAAGGAAGAGATGATGTATTATATACTTGAATTATTTCTACTTTACAATCACTTAAATCACCATTAGTAACTACTAAATTAGAACCACTTAATTGACCATCATAAAACTCTGTTTGAGATGATTGAACAAAAGGTACAGCACCACTTACTGAAGGTGTTGCTCCGTTCCAACTTTGAGTTACATTTACAACGTTTGTATACGTGTATAATGAAGAGGTTTGACCAAGTAAATCAGGATATGAACCTCCACTATTTCCTTCAGTATAACCAACAGATATAGAACCTGTAAGAGTCATATCTTCAACAATGTAAGGAGTACCAAGAGGTCCTGAACCTGAAGTATTGGATCCTATTTGAGCAATAGAAGTAGAAGGACTAACTTGTGGTACAGGGTATCTATTTCTATCTAATAGTGTATTTTTTACTACAATTCCCGCGGCCAATGAAGACCTAGCAGGAATAAAATCTTGTAACATTTTAAACAATGAGTTATCAAAAAACTCAATTAATCTAATGTAATCCCACTCTTGATAGTTTGAAGTATATTTTTCAAAATACACATCTCTAATAGCATCTAAATCAGGATATGTTACTGCTGATGAAGATTGGAATCTAGGATCTCCAATTACATCTCCTATATTAAAATAACCTAATTGTGAGTTTATATCCTCATTTATTTCATTTTGAGGTGAAAAAGCGATTTCAACATAATCAATATCTTTAGTATAACTAGAACTTATTGCTGGGAATTGTTGGATTGAGCGATAAGGAGATAATACATTAGCATTAGGAATATTAGAATCACTACTACTATAAGGTAAAACAATATTTTGTTGTTTTACTTTGTCTGAAATAGCGTTTTGAATACCTGCTGGAACTTGATCAAAGAAAAATACTTCTTGGTTAGAAATAAAATCATAACTTCCACTTAAGTAAAAATTACTAGTTCCAACAAATGAAGAGGTAGGTACCCAAGATCCTGTTACTTTTGGATGAACAGAAATAGAAGCAGTATATAATTCACCTCCTAAAGTAGCTCTAAATGCTAAATTTTCACTTGACTCAATTGAGTAAGGATTCATTACATAAGCATCAAAATTACTTTCAGATAAAGCTGATTTATAGTATCTAATTTCTTGGAATGAACCTGAAAATATTTTACCTGATAATGAAGATGAAATACCAAAGAATGATTTAGTACTATTGTTCCAATTAGCAACTGCTGTTGTTACTGATGAAGATGCTTGCCATCCTATAATATTACCATCCTCACCGTTATAATTTTTATCCTTAGCGTATAATGTGTAATCAGTTCCTTGTTTATTTACTAAAACAGACCACCATCCACCATTATAAAAAGGTAAATAAACACTAGCGGATGAATTAGGTGATGCTGGGTCAGGAATAAAGTCTAATTTAGCAAACTGATTATAAGGATCAACAGGTTGTCCTAAATAAGAACCACTATTGTATCCTGATCCTGTATATTTTAATACTAATTTAACATTTTGGTCTGTTACCCATAAACTTTGAGAAGCAATACTTCCTGTATTATATGGTAAACCATCTGTTCTAAATCTAAATTCAACTGATTGAGGTTTGTTATTAGAAGCCGCCCAATCTGAATTTAGAGTAAAAGATGAACTAATATAAGATGATCCACTTGTATAAAAAGCATAATTATAAGTATCTTCCCAATTATCGTATGTATTTGGATTTCTGTCTTTACCTCCAAATTCATTAATACGAATAATAGTATCAGGAACACCAAATAAAGTAATTAAAGCTCTTAATCCAGCAACACTTCCTTTTTTCTTTAAAATATAAGGAACACTATTGTATATACGTTTGTATATAGAATCATTAAGATCCGAAGTTGGGATTAATGAACTTGTTGATGAAGCCGTAACATAAGTAGAAATATATTCTAATCCTGAATTAGCAGGAACTGGTAATGAACCTGTTGTAAATGGTAAGTTATATAAACTGCCTGATGGAGTTATACCAATTAATGCTTGATAAAGATCATTAGATGAAAAATTATTTTGGTAAATTTTTATACCTAAATCTCGTAAAATATCTGCTACTAAATCTTTAGGAGCACCATAAGTTAATCGGTTATCATTATCTGCTTTAGTTGTAACACTTTGAATATAAACAAAAACATTATCAAATAATTGCCCAACCATTTCAACAAATAAGTCAAATTGAGCATTATTTGGATCTTCTAATAAATAAGAAGGAATAGCTAATGTTAAAGCGTTATTATTTTCTAAATCATATTCTTCAGCTACTAATGATTGTGTTACAAACCAGTTATATCCTTGAACTGAACTGGTTGAATAATTTGTATAAGGGGGTGTTGATGATGTTTTAGGCCAACTTGTTGAACCTGATGTGAAATATAAATAATATTCATAATCATCGAAAGTAGTAATAATAGCATCTATTTTATCTTGCCATATATTATTACTTTGGGAAATATAATAGTTAGTAGTAGTTCCTGTTGAATAACTAGCACTGTAATTATATTGTTCTATTAATCCTAATTTATAATAAAAGTTTTCTAATCTAGTTTGTGCTGAAGAGAAATGAATAAAATTAGAATAGTTTGAATAGTCAACGTTAACTTCAACTCCTCTTTTAACTAATAAGCTATTTAATTGATACTTTAAACTACCTGATCCTTGATTAGAAGGAGTACTTGTTAAAGTATTAAAGTTAGTATAAGAGGTAGCATTATTGTATTGATCAGTAACATTTAAATTTGTATTAGGACCCTTTAAATATATTTTATCATCAACAACATCAAATACTTGAGTAATATCAATGTTGTAAGCAACAGGTTCTGAGACTTGAGTTACTGCCCAACATTGAGAATTTATAGTAAATTGTTGTGGTAAAGGTTCATATAATTTAATTAAAACTGTAGGGTTATTAGGGTCTGTATTGTCTAATAAAGCATTAACAGCAATAACTAAATCATTACTACCAAAATTTAAATAAAAATCATAATAACTTCCAGTTGAATTTGTAATATTACTTATTAATTCTAATGAAGAAGAAACTACTAAAGCATTAGGAATAGATGTCGTATCTAATCTAACTTCTGTTCTATCAGCACTAATTTCTGATATGAAGTAAGGGTTAAAATTATTAGAACCTAATTTTGGACTTAAAAAGTTATATAAAGTATTATATTGACCCTCTGTATAACCATAGGCTTTTAAATTAACTTCCGGAGATAAAACAACATTATTATCTATTAATTTATATCCAGGGTATCCACTAACATTTTGAAGTAAAATATTACCATTTAAATCATAAATAAAATATTCTAAATAATCTGTTTGAGGATTAAATGTTGTATCTATATTAAATGAATTAATAAGAGATGTATCAGAAGTAGAGTATTCCTGAAGTTCAAAAGTGAACGGGTTTAATGGGGATATGTTAACTATTTCAGCCATTATATGCTTCCTGAGATTATTTGTTGTTGTAAAGATAGATTTTCTTGTCTTAATTGAGTAACTTCTTCAACTAATGCTTGAATAGTATCGTCTGTTGGATTAGTAGTACCTATATAATTCCCACTTGTTGTTACAAGGTATTGATGAGAATTTATATCTCCAAGTTTAGGTATTTGATAGAACAAATCTTGGTAATATTGAAAAAATTGTTCTACAGAAATTGTAGGTAACGATTGAGTAAGGGAAGAGGTAACATTAACCAATTGGTTAAAAGTAGTATTAATTACTTTTTCATATTGGTTTTTTACATAAACAACTTTATTTAAATTTATTTGTTCCATTATCCGTTAATTACTTTAAAGTAATATTGATCATTAAATACAATTGTTGAACCATTTATTGTAGTTTGAATTAATATAGTATAGTATCTTTCGGGTTGTAAGAAATTCATATACATATCAAAATAACTAGAAGTAGCATCAGCACTTAATTGAGTATATCTAGTATCAAAATCTACTATATATTCATTAGTTTCTAAATCTTTTAAAGCCCAATAAGTTGAACCTGAAGGTAAATAATAGTTGTTTGTATAAACTGAAGATGTTTGCCAATACTGAACAGGATATTCAGGTCTAGCATTTATTCTAAATCTATTAATACTTTCACTATAAAATACTCCTGGATTTTGAGCTAAGGTAATTACTGCTGGGAGTGTGTTTAGAATGGTTTGTGTTGATGAACCAGTGTTCCATACAGAATCATCCCAACTAATTTGTAAAGCTGGTGGGTATATTGTATTAGTATCAACAGAATAATATTTTAATTCTGGTTGGTAATTTTTATTGTAAACCCATTCTAAGTTTTGTTTTAAAAGGAAACCATGATTATTTAAAGCATAAGGAGATAGTGAAGATGTAGTCCAAGCTCTAACAATATTTGTTACATCTAAATTAATATCTTTATTAGTTCTATATGAAAAAGTTACTGATGAGGAATAAGCAGATCCAGTATACCAAACACCACCTCCAACAGGATACATTTGTTGTCCTGCTTGGTTAAGTGATTGAGTATATGAAGATGTTGCTCCTGTAGGATAGTTGTATCCATTAGCAGGAATAGACCAAAGAGTACTTCCAGAATATCCTGCCCAAATCCAGCTGGTACCATCAGTTGATATAGGATCATCTAAATATCTTCCTGTTCCCATATCCCAATCTTGTGCTACAGGATAACAAACAACAGATGATGTAGTATTCAATCCAGTTGCTGTTGCTATAAAACATTGTAATTTAGCATTCCAATTTCCACTTTGATAAGTAGAATCAGACATAGGTCCAAAAGCAGATACTATATCCTCTTCAGCAAATTTAACTAAAAATCTACTGGTTTGAGGTGAGGGGTTTGAATAGGCAAAAGTTGTAAGAGTAGCTTCTACAATTTCATCTAATCCCGTATTCATATTAGGGAATAGAGAATATAATGTAGCGTCTTTTTCGGGGAATATTTTTAGTACTGCCATTTTATTATAAATTTACTACCCTTCCTTGAATATCAGTATTTGGGTATTTTACTTCAAATATTGAAGGATCTAAAGAAGGATAAATTACATTATTTTGTGTTGCTGCTGATATATCATAAGCATATTTACTATATCCTAAATTTTCTCCTGATAAATTGCTAATAGTTACATTTTGTACTGTTTGAACTCCTTCAATAGCATCTAATAAAATATAAATATCTCTTAATACTATAGGTTCATTAATAGCCCATTTATCAATAGCAAAAAAATCTTTTAAAGCAGTAATACATCTTGTTAACACATCATTACTATTAAAATTAGGTAAAACTATAATACTAAAATTAACTCCAATATTAATAATAAACCCATCTTTAATATTAACAGAATCATTAACCATTCTATATTGAGATAAGTATGTAGTTAAATTCTGTTTTAAAGCGGGTGATGCTGTGGTTAACTGATTACTTACGTTATATGACAACACATACAAGTCTAATACGGATTGAGATTCACCTGCAGATATTGATTGTGCTTTTGTTGGTTCAATATATGCTTTAGAAATAACTCCATACTTAGCAGGCATTGAAAGTGTTCTTACTAAATAATCGTCTTGTGTTACGTTACGTAATTGTGAAGCAAAATTAGCAGAAGCATTTTGTCTAATTTCTTCTATTGAATCTCCATCTCCACCACCATCAGCTGCTACTGGATTTGTAACTGCTAATGAATTAAATATTGTGTTTGCTGTAGATCCATTCAAGTTACTATTTAGGAATTGAATATTACCTGTTATATTTGTTAAATCATTTGATGGAACGTTTGCAGTAACACCACCACCTACTAAATATCTAACTGATAAAGTTGTATTTGAAGGAGCAATACCATAAGTGTTGGTAAATATAAAATTGGAAGGTGAAAATGCAGTTGTTAACTTACTTTGTCCAAAAGGTAATCCTAAACCTACGTTATTTGGGTTAGGAATTATTTCAGCATCATTATCAGCTGTAGTTCCTGAACCAAACTGTAATTGTAAGGTTGTTGAATCTAGGAAACGAGTTGCAAATCTTCTTTGAATTAATTTTAATTGTAAAATATAAGGAGTATCACCTGAGTATTGAGATAGGTTTGGATCATTTGTATTTGTATTTTTGATAGAATCAAATACTGTTTCTTGAGCTAAATAGTCTACTTCATACCATTTATCTCCTGTTGTTTGGTCTGTAATATCTAAAATACCTACAATTTTTTCTCCAGTAATTTCTACTGTTGAGAAAGGAACTGGTGCTCCAAATGAAAAAGTAGTAGTATTAATAGTAGCAGATGAAGCTTTTCTTGTTTTCTTTAATAGATAATATGTTGGAGTTACTCCACTTACTGAATAAATAGAAACTTCTGTAGGGTCACCTGAGCTAGATACTGAAAAATCTACTGGTTCTCCTACTAAGAAAGAAACATTTGAATTACTTGTTGAATTAACTACAGCATTAGAATCAATAAATAAAGCATAACTAAAATCAGGTACATAAGTTGAACCTGATAACAAAGCTGGTACTTGTTGATAAAAATCAATATCTGTAGTAGCAACTTGAGTTACATTTGGTTTATAACCAAACATATATGCTAACTCATATAAATTATTTGTTTGGCGAGCATATTGTAAATAGTTTTCTTGGATTTGATTATCTAAATAGAATGATAAAACATCACCTACATAGGCAGCCATTTCCATAAACATCATACCTGGTGATGCTGGAGTAAAATCGTTGTAAGTTGTAGGGAAATAAGTTCTAGCATAGTCAATTAAACTAGCCCTTAGTTCACTAAAGTCCTTATTGATATAGGTTATATTTCTTTTTTTAGTAGCCATTATATAAATGCTAATTGTATTTCATCTGTTAATCCAGTATCTTTTATACTATATTTTAAAACAACATTAATTTGATTAATATCTGGGTATGAGAGGATATCTAAACTTCCAATAATTACATTTTGAAAATATAATGATAATTGAGATTGGATATCTTGTTTTAAGTATTCTGTATTTCCTTCGGTAATTTGTTGGAAAATAAATGCTCTTAAGTCTCCACCAAATGTTGGATTTAAATATCTTTCGTTTTTATTGGTTAAAAAGAAATTAATTAAATTATTTTTGATAGATGCTTGTGTTGTATAGTTTGATTTAAAAACAGCAGGAGCATTAAAAGGAATATCAACCCCAACAGCAACGGAAGGTGCTGTGTCTATGGGGAATATTTTTTTAGCTCCAAATGCCATTAGTTACCATTCATTAAAGCCATAATTTGGTCTAAACCAACATTTCCTTCAGGTAATGCTCCATTAATAGCATCTACAGGTCCTTGTGGTTGGAATTGACCATTATAAGCTGTTGTTGCTGCTCCTCCACCTTGCATATCTTCTAATATATTACCGAACATAGCTTGTCTTTCAGCTGGAGTTAATTGTTTTGGTTTTGAAATGTGGGGTTGAGCGTAAGTGTCTCTAAGTGATTCCGTAACAATTGTTTTAGGGGCACGAACAGCTTCCAATAGAATATCTTTCAATTCTTCTTGAATAGCTTCCTTTACTGCCTCTTTAATAATTTTTTTAAAATCTGATGGTTTCATTGTTTATAAATATTAAGTTAATAAGCTTTTAAATTATCTCTGTCGATTATTAGTTTTAATTCATTAATTAGGGTTTGGGGGTTTGTTGTAAATGATAATTCGGTTTGAATTAAAACAATCCCTTGTTGATTTTTACCTAATGCTCTTCTACGAGTAACAGTAGGGGTATAAGGTACTTCTTCAATTTCAATAATAAATCCGTTATATGTAGTTTGATTTATTGTTGTTTCTGCTTGTTTTTGAGCATCAGCACTATCGTTTATTCCTTTTGAAATAGGGAGGAATGTAGAATTAGGACTACATTTTGTTAAAATAGTATCTAATGAATTTAGAGTATTAACAATTGTTAAAATAAACCCGTTAACTAAAGATATAGAAATAGCAGAAACAGTAATAGATGCTTGAATTTTATCTAATTTAGAAGTTCCAGTGTTAGTAAAAGTTAATTTATTTTTAATATCTTCTAAATCACTTAAGGCAGCAGGAACAGCACCTGGAATGACAGGTATAAATTTAGCTGCTAATGAGATTGCTGTTTTAGAAGTCGATATAACATTAATAGTAGCTAATGCTAAATTAAAAAAAGTATTTAATCCTGTAATAGATTGGGTAATTGTATCTAAACTAGTACCTATGTTATTTAACTGCCCTACTAAAGCATTTCTTTCTAAAATTACTCTATCTAATGTTACTTGAGGAACACAAGTTCCATCTGGAGTAGTAACATCTTCTAATAATTTAGTAGCAATAGGAGTTAATAATTGTTGAATAACTTTACCTTTATCATATATAATATTACCTAATTTGGCTGAACCTTGAGGTTTTAAACTATCTGGTGTAGATTTTAAAAGTGCCTCTATATCAATATTTTGTATATTTGCCATTAGATTGTAAAATTATTTTTAGATTTAATATTATTTAAATTTTGTTGTAAACCATTTAATATGGTTGACATTTGACCTGCTACAATGTTTAAAGGACCTAATGGAGTACCTGGTGGTGTTGAAACTAATGTAGAACAAATAGTCATAAAGGCATCTAAGTTTACTAATAATTGGTTTAATAAGTTAACTGTTTGGTTTCCTAATAATAAAGGTTCGGTTGCGTTTTTAGAACCTAAAAACATTTTTCCTGAAGAAAAGGTAACTACAGGTGTATCAATATTAACTCCCTCAACAGCATTTAAATTTATTGATTTTTTAGAACTAAATAAAATATGATCTACAGTTGAATTAAATACTAAACGACCTGAATTTATTAGTATTTGCTTTCCAGCATATTGATCAGGTGATGTTGGTGCTGTTTTATAACTATCATAATTAGTACTTGATGCCTTTAAAGGTATTTTTTGAGTACTTGTAGAATAAATAGAAGAATCATCGTTATTAATATCTTCTACTGTCGGTACCCAACCTTCTTCTGTTTGAACACCTTGACCATTTCTAATAATTAAAATAGGATCACCATTTGTACCTACAGATGACCAATTATTAAATGCATTTTTTACTGTTGATCCTACTCTAATGCTATTACCCCATCTACCCTCATAGATTATATCACCTTCAAAAGGTAGTATTGGGTGAATATTTGAACGTTCAACAAATGTTTTACCTAAAAATATTTCTGTAGATTGGTCTGTTACTCTTCTAACATTACCTCCCTCAGTTTGAATATAATCTTTTTGTTGTGTTGGGGGTAAACTATTAGGAGTTGTTGGGAATGCATTGTGATGTGGATGGTTCCAAAGTGAAACTATGCTGATATAGTATTCTACATTATTAGAGGAAATTGCAGCTATTTCTGTACTTGGAAGACCAATTAAATAAACTATTTCATTAACTAATGGTAATGTTTTAAAATTACCTGTTAAAGGTCTTGCAACAGGTAATAAAGGAGAAGGTAATGGATTTACAACATCTTCATATTCAATAATACCTAACCCATTCCACTCACCTAACTCTTTAAATCTAGGATGGGTTTCATCTAAAACAATACTTAATACTCTTACCGCTCTAATTAAATTAGCTTGGTTTATAGCATTTGCAACGCCAAATCCATTATTAGCATTAGCATTAAGTTGTTGATTTAGGGCTGAAAATCCATATTGAGCCATTATTTACCTCCTTTTAACTCGTTCATAGCAGATAATAACTGCTCTTTTTCTTCATCAGAAATAGTTAAAGATCCTTCAGATGTAGTTGTTGCCATAGCACGTTGAGCTAAAGCAGCCATCTTAATTAAAATATCATCATTTTTAACACTAATTTCCATATATTCTTTAATTAGGGGAACTACCAAAGTAGCATCCCCAATATCAGAAATAAGTGGTTTTAATTCAGAAATTAAAGCAGTAACCTGTTGATCTTTTTTCTTTTGATTGTTATAGATTTCTTCTAAAACATCAGAGAATTTTTTGTTTTTAAAAAGTATGTTATCAAATTGTGACATAAATATACATTTAGTTTTTTATAAATATGAAAACTAAAAATTTGTATATCCATGTTCTAAATAAAATACATAACCTTCTTTAAATATGTCGTAGAGTTGATTTGCAATTTTGGTAATTTTTGGTGTTTTAACGTCTACAATTTCACGGATATAAATGTAAAGTGCTTTTTTATTAAACACATCTAAATTTTCTCGTTTGCGGAATAATTCTAAAATGGCATCCGCAATTTGAGCGTCATATTCTTTAGGAAATAAATTATAAATGTTTCGGGTACAATATTCGGTATAAATGTCTATAAACATTGATAAACGTTCATCGTGCGAAGTATCATCTATACTGTATGAATGTTCCTCATCTTCCTCAAGAGCATCTAAACCTATAGTATCAATACGTTTTTTGTAATTTTTCTGATTAGAAAGTATTAAGTAGCGTTTTGCAATAGTTCCAAAATATGAATATGCTTTAGCTCCTTTTTCAGGATTAAATAAATGAATTTTAGACAGAAGGAAAGTAATTACTTCATGTTGTAAGTCCTCAATATTTTCTACTTCTGTATAATAAAATTTAAAAGTATGAATAATGTTTTCGGTAAGTTTAAAAAAGGCATAGTGAATCCTATCATGATAGATTCTACTTTTTAATTCAAAATCATCAGTGTTATTGTATAATACAATAGCATCTTCAGTATCTTGGGTAAAGTATTGTACCCCTTTTTTCTTTTTTACTACTACCTCTTCCATTATTTTGTAATATTTTTAATAACAAAAGCATTTAAAGCAGCTTGAATTGTTTTAATTTGTTCAAAGAAAAATCCTACCTCATCATCTGATTTGAAACTGCCTTTAGCATCTACTTCAATCATTTTCTTTTCGGCCATTTCAATAGTGTCTGAGATTTTGTTTAAATAGGTCATGTAACCTGAGAGGATATCTTCTTGTTTTTCATTTTTCTTAAGAAGATTAAAGGTCGTGAATCCAAGAGTCACGACCAATATTGAAAGTAATACAATTGTTAATATCATAAGTTGTCTAATAGGTTTTTAAGTCCCTCACTTTTTACGCTACCTAATGCTTTAGATTTAGCAGCTGAAGTTGTTGGGGCTGATTTCTTATTATCCAATGTAAATGGTTTTTTCTTGGTCTCCACGTTACCCTGGAGTTTTGGTAGCCATTCTCTTTCAAATTCAATACGAGCAGCCATTAAATCCGCTTGATGTACAATAAAAGGTAATGATGTACGAGGTTTTTGTTCTGGCATGTAAGTCATTAGATATTTCTTATTTGCTTCATCATATAAACCATCATGTGTTTGGATAGTAATCATTTCATTAAATGTATACTGGATACCATTAGATTGAAGTAAGAATAATCCTCTATCAGGAACCGAAGCAAATGGAACTTTAGTATTAAACATATAGTCTTCTCCTAATTTTTCACGTCTCCAGTTATCAGTTTGAGGAACATAAGCTTCTTCTTCCTCAGAACCCATTTTACCCAGGTCATGATTTAAAGCCGAAAATACTAATTCTTCTTTAGTATAGGTTGAAACATCAGCACCCATTTGAGCCCATAATTCATGAAGGTGAAGAGCACAAGTAATAACTCTATTAACATGTTCTACATAACCTCCGGGAAATGCATTATGATATTCTTTTTTATGAGCAGCAGGCATCAACATTAAACGCTCACTAAATTTTTCATAAAATTCTACTAATTTTTCTTTACGAGGAGATGAAATATGATCCTCAATAAAGCCCATCATTCGCATCCAATTTTGTTGGATTTGTTCTGCTGTTAAATTCATAATTAAAATGGATTAACTTCTCCCGGACTCAATGGTTCTTGTTGTACAAACGCTTTAGCATCACTAATAGCTTCACGCATTGTAATTAATACTTCTTCAACTTGTTCCCTTGAACCACCTCGGTTCAAAAAGAAATGGATCTTCTCTACTTCCCCCTCTGCTCTCTCCAACCGTCTCATTATTATTTCTCTGTTTTTCATATTTTATTCACTTTTTTTCTTTTCCCGTGATTGGAATATAATGTTGGAAGTAAGACCCTCCAAGCTTAAGTTAAGAGAAGTTTTACAAATTCTAAATTCTTTTTGAGATGTGAACACTTTTCATATTCTTCGTGTTCCTGGAAGTAGTTTATAGATAATTCTAGGGCTACTCTAAGATGTATATCGGCGAATCTAAATAAGGCCTCTTGACAAACCAAGTTATTTGGATCTACTTTTTGAATATAATCCCATGCTCTATTAAACACTACAAACTCTCCAGCTCTATCAATATCAACCATATCTAAACCCTCATCTAATTTATCAAAAAATTTAAGTAATTGATCATTAAATACTTGATGATTTTGGATTAGTTTTTTAAACATTCCTACCCAGAATAAAGGATGGTTTTTATAATCTAATAAATTATCTACTTGTTGAGCTTTCTCCCTTAATGACTCGGGTTCATCTCCATTAAACAAGTTAAATATTTTATTAATATCCATACATCAATACATATAGGCGCCATACACTTTCATATAGCGCCTATATTAAACGATCTCATGTCGTTCATGGAGGGTGATGATTTTAACCTATAACATCATCTAAATGATCAGGAATACCATCTCCATCCACATCACAAACCTCCACGTAACCAAAAGCTTTCATAAAGCTAGCTACTCTTTCTTTTAAATCATTATCTGAATCTGCGAACCAATCTTCTTTAATTAAATCATGACCCAATACTGATGTTAAGGCAGTGTAAAGAACCTCTACATTTTCAACAAGATAGATATCTGGAGTATGGAAATCTAAACTAAATGCGTAATCATCTATTTGAGGGATTTTTAGTAAATCATCTATTTTACCTATTTTCTTTTCTGTAGGTACTACACCTCCAAATTTATGGAAGTATTCACCAACATATATATACCCTTGTCCTTCTTTTAATTGAAATTCGCTCATTATTTTAATAAATTATAATATTCGTTGAAATGTTTAATACGGTCTGGTAATCCAATTGTGCCACCATTTACTCTTTTAGTTACTGCTGTTACTGTACCTTGATCAGCTCCTCTATCACAAATAGACCAAAGACCATTCTTATTAAAGAACCAAGCTGCAGACATCAAAGGATATTTAGTTGCTACTAAATCAGGATTAGCTATAATTTCTTCAGGAACAAAAGCATCGAATGCTTTATAATTATCCTTACCAGTTAATTGGATATAACCACGTCCTCTAAATTTAAATCCTTCTTTAGTAGCTTCAACTCCATTACCCATTCTACCTCCATAAACACGAGAAGCAATAGCTTCAGGTTTACGAGCATACTGTTCAGCTAAAGCTAAGGTTGGGAAATATTTCTTAAAAATACCCATTAAACCCTTAGAAGAATAATTTAAATTTTCTGATGTTGCTTTCCAACCTCCAGATTCATGACCACATTGTGATAAGAAATGAGCTAATCTTAAAGGATTAGTAATATTAAATTTAGCAGCAGTATCAGGAATTTGAGCAAGTACTGAATCTGGAATATGTCCTTTTAATTTATCTAATTTAAATGAACTAGAAGGAACAACTACTGGAGCAGGAGTAGTAGCAGGTGCTGTTCCCATAATTTTATTCCAAGTAGCATCTCCAACAATCCCATCCGCTGCTAAACCATTAGCTGCTTGGAATTTTTTAACAGCTTCCTCTGTTTTAGGACCAAAGTTACCCACAGGATCAACCCCTAATTTAATTTGAAGTTGTTTTACCTGTTCATTGTTATCACCTTTTTTTAATAGCATATTTATTTATCTTTGTGTTTGTCAATTTTTTCTAAAATTGTATTTAATAAGGAATGTTTGATAAAACCTGAATTAGAAGCATTTTTTAGGGCACTAATTAATTGAAAAATTATAAATGGTACTATAATAGTTTCCGAGAGCCAGGACGTACCTGGAAACCCAATTTCAACCATTAGTATTACTGTTAATATAATTAACCAAGTAAATGTTGTTTTTAATACTTTTAATGCTTTATAAGTTTTAAAACCTTCTTTCTTAGTACCAGCAACTATACCAAAAAACCCATCCATAAATGCCACTGCCACCACTGCTAAATACTGCTCACTATTGTCCATAGCTAATCCACCGAAGTAGCTACAAACAAAAGAGCAAGTTGTGGTTAATGATAATAGTAAAACTAGTAACGTTGATTTCATTATCCTTCTATATCTTTATCTTCTTCGTGTTTATCTTTTTTATTTAAAAATTTATCAACAGATGCGATACCAAAGGAACCTAAAATGATTACCATAAATCCATCAAAGATAAATTCATTAATTACTAAAGCAGTTCCCATGTATCCTGTTACTAGGTCTACAATAAGAGCAATACAAAGCATAAAGAAAGCGATAAAACCTACTAATGCTTTTTCATTGATTGAGTTGTTGTCGTCGAATAATTGTTTAAAGAAATTTTTCATATTATAGTTGTTTTATTGTTTTTGTTAAACTTTCTTGTAACGCTTTCGAGAACGCCTTTCGGTTTAACGGAACTTCATTATTTTCAACATTTAAAAATGCTGCGAAAATAAAGGTTTTTCTAACACCAACTGATTTAAAACAACTGTTTCCTATACATATTGTAGTTTCTACAAAATAGTCTTTTTTTAACCATTGTAAACCCATTATATTTACTATTTGTTGAGGTGAGTAAATACTGTCTATACTTACTTGAGTAATAAATGCTACTCCTGAGTCAACAGGAGTATATCCTTTTTCAATTAATAATTCTTCAACAGTTTCCTTAACACCAAAAGCAACATCTCTACCTCCGATAGTTTTAATGTGTTGAACGTTAGTTACCTGAACATTTACTTTTGTAGTATCTGTTGGGTTAATAGTTAATAATAAAGGTAATATAAAGTTTAACATAATTTTAATTTTTAAGCTATTTCATAAGATCCATTCCAAATAAATCTATCACTAGTTGTCCAAGTAAATGGTTGGGTTGCGTTTATATCATTTGCTGTTCCACCAACTGCTTGATATTGAATAGGTGCTTTATAATTGAATCCTGCTCTTGCACCGTTTAATGTGGCATTATACCAAGCAGATCCATTATCCAATAATTGTGCTGTCATTAATATATTATCAGCATTTGAAGCTGTAAATGGCATTGAAATGTACCATTCTCCTGAACCAAATGTAGTAGTTGATCCCATTGCTACATTACCTCTTACAAAACAAGTTTTACCGATTACTTTGTAATATCCTTCTATTGTACCATTTCCAATCGAGGGATTTAAAGAATTTGCTGTCCAAACAGGAGTATAAGAAACCCAAGCTGTATTATTAACTATAGCCCCATTTATTGAACCAGTAAAAGATCCAGTAATAGGAAGATTTAAATTAAACATACCTTGAGCTAAGTTAGTAACAGTAATTTGATCTGTTCCACCTCCTTGAACAATAGGTAATACGTTAGATCCGGTTGCTATGGATGCTGAGGGTAGTTGTGATATTGATAAATCTGCCATTTTAAAAGTTTAATATTATTCTATCCCCATTTTCTTGTAATAAATAGGAATTATTTTCTTGAAGTAAAAACGAAACTGAACTAGTATATAAATTACCATCTAATAAAGTAATATATTTCCCACTACCACTTACCCAATTTAAAGCAGAATTAACATTTGTAAAAAACAATTTATTAACTACATCAGGTAATCTATTAATTACGGCTAATGTATCTGCTGAACTTGTAGTAGCTGTAATATAAAATATAGGAGTTGAATTATTTACAGTTCCCCCTACTAAACTTTGAGTGTAAGTATCTGTTATAAAAGTATAACTATTAATTTTATAAACATCTTGTCCCCAAATTAAACCATATGAACCTGAGGTAATGGATTGAGATATATCAAACCAAATATTGGCATATTCATATACACCAGAAGGAGCAGAAGCTGTGGAATATGCTACTAAATTTGTCACTTATTATAAATATTAATTTCTCCAACCTGTTCTAACTAAATAATAATTAGAAATACCTTTATTACTAACACCACTTAAAGTAATTGTTTGATTTCCTGAGTAGGTTGATTTTAGGTTTGATGAAGAAGTACTAATTGTACTCCATTCTGTTGGAGTAAATATTCTATAAACAGGTATTCCACTTCTCCACCCTCTTCCTATTATTCTAGCATAAACTAAATAAACATCTGTTATGGTTAGATTATCATCTCCATTTACATCCATTCTATAATAATCTCTTGAATTAAAAGATTGAGATAAAACTTTTTGATTAAATGATTGAGCATCACTAACAGCAGGAGAGGAAATAGTTAAACTACTTATTTCAACTTGAAAATCATAAACTGTAGCATCTTTAGTAGATGAGATTGTATATTTTCCATTTGCGTCTGTATTAATACTACTCTCGTAAGTATAACTTGAGGCTGATTTTAATTTAGAATAAAACTTAACAGGTATATTTTGTATACCAACTCCTTCAGAATTATAAATGTAACCTGTATATGAAAAAGGATCAGTAGCACCTACAATCCTTGTCTTAAAATCGAATGTATTTCCATAAGCATAAGTACCACAAATTACAGGTGAACCAGAATATTGCATTACAAATCTCATATAAACTTCTCCATTATAAACAGAAGTAGGAACTGTAAAAGTAGCAGTAACTGTTTTAGTTCCTGTCCATTGATAGTTAGCACTATGAACTAATTCCCCAACATCAGTTAATGACCCATTACCATTAAAGTCAATCCATAATTTAAAATATTCCATATAGTTACCATTTGTAACAGCTGTATATGAAATTGAGATATTTTGTCCTGCGGTAATTCTAGGAACTGTATCTTTTGTGTAGGCATAATCATAATACCCAGCAGGATTACCACCTGAAGTTGAAGCAAATCCAGTACTTCCAGTAAATGTTTTTCCGTTAATTGTTACACTAGAAACATACTCACAACAAAAAGTTGTTGGTCTACTAGCACATAAAGGAGATTGGGCATTAAGTTTTATACTTAATAAACATAATATAAAAAATAAATACCTCATATTTTTAATTTTGCTCCTAACAATACTTGATAATTTAAAATATCTTGATTAGCTACATAAGTACCACCTGCTGTTAATCCTACCCCAAAGGTTTTAGTTAATTTATAATTTAAATTTAAAAACGGGATTACAATTGGTTTTGATTCAAAAATTGATTCTGTATAAAATTTAGAATAAGGAGAATAAATACCTGCCATAATAATTGTAGCATCTACTGCTTTAGCAATTTTTCCTTTATACATAAAACCAGCAATGGCAATAGTTGATATTAATTCTTCATCATACAATTTTCCATAAGTACCTGCTAAACCATATAAAGCAGTAAAATTTTTAAGTGAATTTACTCTAACAAATAAAGCATTAGAAGTTAATGAATTAGGCAATATCCCTAAACCAGCCGAAGCAACATTAATATGTTTATTACCTTTTTTATTAGTACCAATCCAAGAACGAACTCCAGAAATATTACCTATTTTAGCATTTACCATATAATCAGCTGAAAAACCTATTGATGATGTTCCGTCTCCTTTTACACGAGTAAAAGACATAGTACCTCTAGCATCTTGAGCACCATCAGATTTGGTTTGTACTCCAACAATATCCCCAGTTAAGAGAATTGCGGGTTTTTGTGTTTCGGTTTTAGCTTTGCTAGCGGCTTTAGCCGTAGAATTTGAAGATGCTTTTTGTTGATCTGTTTTAGTATCTTCTATTTGTTGTTCATTTGGTTTTTCTTTGGTTTGTTCATTCCCACTACTGCTATTCCCACTCCCACTACCGTTGGGACTACCAGAAGAGTTACCGCTATTATTTGAATTATTATTTCCACCTACTGTTCCTCCTCCTTCGGATCCCACAGACCCACCTTGATTTTCTGATGAATTTCCTCCATTTTCTCCACTCGTTTCTCCATTCGAATTAGAGTTCGTCTCACTGTTATTACCAGTACTATTACTATTAGAATTATTATTTCCATTTTTATTATTTTTAATATTCCCAACTCCTGAAGAAGTAGTACCACCAATATTACTACCAACACCCCCCGTTACTCCACTTGTTATAGAAGAAAGATCTAAGCTTAACAAATTAGTAACATTTCCTATAATATTAGAAACTTGGTTTGTAGAGGTTGTAGTTGTAGTAGTTGTAAGAACACCTTGACAAGGAGAAGTTGATTGGTATTTAGTATAAATATTATTAATCCAAGCATCAAACGTACCATCGCTTAATTGTGTGTATGTAAACGTTTGTATTTGTCCATAATACGAGATCACTATTGGAGCGCTCATATCGGCGTAAATGAATTTACTTTGTTTAGTACACGGGTCTATATAACTATAAGTAAAGGACTGCCCCAAAAGAGGCAGTCCAATTATCATCAATATAATTAATATTTTAGTTTTTAAATATACCATTCTTGATTAAGTTTTCAACTACTTTTGTAGTAGCGGTTTCTAAAGATTTACGAGTAGCTTTACCTACTGTACTTTGAGAAAACTTCATATCAAGATTTTTTAAGAATGATTCACCAACTTTTTGTGATTCACCCTCACCTGAACCGATATATATTTGACCTGTTTTAGCGTCTACAAATCTTACTTGTAAACGAATAAAAGTAGTTACAACTACTGTTGACTTACCTTTCATTACTGTTTCATCTTCATCTACAGCAAAATCAGCTACTGTAACATATACAAAATACTGAGCAGCTTTGATTTTACCTTTACCATCAATTGGTTCCTCAAAAACACCTTTTTTAGATGCCTTAAATTGAGTTACCATCCTTTCCTTGATTTCAGTCTTCTCTTCAGTAAACACAAAACGATTTGTTTCATCTAAATAATCTAATACGGATTCAGCGAATCCAAGTCCAACATTTTTTTCTTGTAAATCAGGGTATAGTGCTAAAACTTTAGTCATATCAACATTAACTACCTGAACTGTCTTTTTAATAGAATCAGTATAGTTAGAAACCGTTGAAATATCTTTAGTTTCAATAACATCTTTCTCAGTAGTGGTTTTCATTGAACCACAACCAGACAATGTTATAACTACTAAAGTCATAAACTTATTAAACCATTTTTTTACCATGGATCTTCTTCTTTAGGTTCAGGTTTAGTAGCAGGAGCAGCGGCAGGTTTTTCAACAACACGTTCTTTAATAATTGTGTTTGTACCTCCACCTTGCTTAACTTGTTGCTTATTTTCTTGATTTTGCTGAACATTAATAACAACAGGAGCAGCTGCTGCTCCAGGGGCAGCCTGTTCTGTCTTAGTTTCTTCTTTGGGCTCTTCTCCACCGCCTAAGTGGGTTGCAAACCAGGCACCGCCGGCTGTAACAGCTGTAGTGATAGCACCAATAATTGCTTTCTTGGTTGCAGACATTACGCTCTCTTCTTTTTCTTCTGACATATTATTTATTTATAATTATTTTAGAGGTTGAAAGTTGTGTATCGGTTTTAATAGACATTAGATAAAAACCATTATCTAAATGAGTTAAATTAACAGAGTATTTATATTCCCCTGCAGGTACTTTAGTATTTAAAATTTCAATCATTTTTCTCCCTACCATATCCGTTACAGATACTTCAGTTTGAGATTCAACTTCAACTTTAAATTGAACCATTACTTCACCTTCTGTAGGATTAGGAAATACAACAATTGTTTCTAAATCATTTAACTTTACAGGTTTATTGATTCTACGTACCTCAATAATTCCCATAGCAGGAGTAATATTCATATCACGAGAATCAGTTCCTCCAACATATTTAGGTCCTGTCCAAACAGCAGCCGTACCCCATTCTGCTTGAGGTTTTTTAGCTATAAATTGGATAACCATTACTTGTTCACCATCATTTAATAATTGATTTCCTTTTAAATCAGCTGAACCAAATGCAATTACTCCATTATCAGGGTTAGTGTATGAAGTCCAATTCATCATTTTTTCAGTTAAATCAATTTTCTTGAATTCAAGTAAAGCAGTATCGTATTTTAATTCTAATTGTAAAGCACCTAATTGTTTACCATTAGTCAATACTTTAACCGGAACGTTAACTAAGTTACCTTCATCAACTTTGATTTTAGGCATATTAATTTCAACAGTTTCTGTTACATTATCATATTGAACTGTGTTATCAATAATATAATTTTTAGCATTCGCTGGATTAGTGATTTTAATAGGTGTTAAACGAGCCATTTTAAATCCGGTTGCGTTAGCATCACCTTTAACTGCTACCCAATAAGTAATAGAATCTTTACCATTAATAGTGTATGTAAAGTTATTTACACCTGGTTTAGAAGTTACATAGTTTGTAGAAGATCCGTTAATAGAATCATATTGTGATTTAGTAAAGAACCAAACATCTTTTTGTGAGTTAGGCCAAGCAGAGAATCTACCTGCTAAACGACCATAAACAGAATAAACATCGGCAATAGTGATACTTCCGTTATGTCCGTTTACATCCATAGTGTAATAATCAAATCCTGTAGGAGTATATTGAGCTAAGATAGATTGATTAATTTTTTGAGCATCAGCTGTTGAAATAACATTACCAGGAGTCATTGTATCTCCTTTAACTACCATTCTAACATCCCAATAAGTTGTATCTAATAATTTACGTAATACAACAACTCCAGAACTATTTGTTTTTTCAGTCACTACTTGAGTCCAAGAACCACCTGTTTTAGGTTTTTTCTCTAAACTAACCCATAAGTTCTTAGCATCTGATCCTGTAACGTTTTTAAATTTAGCAGCAAATCTAAGTAATTTTTGATTAAAACGACCACCATAAGAGTAAACTACTAATGTAGTATCATTACCCCAGTTTGTAGCGGCTTTGTTTGTAAAACCATAAGCACCCATAATTTTAAGGGTTTTAATACTATCCAAAGTGTTCCAAGTAGCTGCAGTAGCGTGTGTAAAAGTTAAATCAAACGTTGCACCACTAGAATAGCTAAATGTTGAACTGGTGCCAGTATAGACAACAGTAACCGTTAAATAACCGTTTGTAGGATTATCTACATACTGCAAATATTGATCAGTAGCAGAAATTTTTAAAGACGGAACTGCGGCTGTAAAAGCAGTATTATCATAAAACAATCTAAATTGAAGACCGGTAATCTTCTCACTAGTTGATGTGTTGTGGAAATAAAGAGGAGCTACTGTGTTACCGGAGGTAGAAGTACCTACTTGATAGCCCGAATCGACGACTACCCAATGTCCTGTACCTGGAGAGGTACTAGAAGATTGAGCAAATGAGGTTAAGGTAAATAACCCCAAAACCAGAGTTAATAATAAATTTTTCATATGAACGTTGATAAATATGAAAAAAATTTAAAACAACTTTTGTGGACCATACAGGACTTGAACCTGTGACCTTCTCATTATGAGTGAGCTGCTCTAACCAACTGAGCTAAAGGTCCAAAAAAACCAAAGTAGAGTAAAATTAAATGTTCGCTGAAAAGTATTGAGATTTGAGTTTTCCTAATATTGAGTTTTTAGTTTTGAATCTTAAGGCGTTCATCAATATCATTATCAAAGCATCATGTCTTATGTAAAATATCCTAAGATATTTGTTTTTAATTCCGAAGAATTAAGGCGCTACTAGTCTAATTCTACCCTTTAAATTGGTTATATCTTTGTGATGGCATTAAATGCCTCAATCTCTTCTTGAAGTTGTTCGATTTCTTCTTCCCAACCTTTAATCAAATTATCTTTAGTAAACAAATCCATGTATGCTACATAAGTAATCAATTCTTCAGCACGGTATCTATCACGAACAATTCCTGATTTTGTATCTAGACCTCTAATACGGGAAATTAAATTTTTCACTTCCCCCAAACGGAAAATTTTACCTGCAATAGGAGCATTTGCATTTTGAATTTTAGTTTTTAGCCCAATCAATTCATTAGTTAATTCAACCCACTTATTGTAAGCTTCTTCTGGGTTATAACCTGTACCTACTTGATCAGCTGGTTGAGAATTGTACTTTTGGAAACGAATAAACATTTCATCTGCTTGTTTAACAAGTTTCTTTTTGTGTTTTAATGCTTTTGTCAAATTCATAATATCAATATAATAACGTTTTTTTAAATATCCAAACTATATGAGAAATTTTTTTGTACCTCCACGTGGAATCGAACCACGAACTAGAACTTAGAAGATTCCTGTTATATCCATTTAACTATGGAGGCAAGTACTAGGTCACCGCTGCCACCTAGCGTGGGGAGATTTAACGTGATTTCTTTCTTGCACGAGAAGAGCAGGCCTCCCTTGTTCACGAACCCGAATCGGTATTAAGGTGCGGAAGCTGAGGGATTCGAACCCCCGGATGCCTTTCGACATCTCTAGTTTTCAAGACTAGCGCAATCGGCCAACTCTGCCAAACTTCCGTAATAAGAAAAGCTTTGGGTCTTTCAGGGTTACTGATTGAGTGCAATGAGTGACGCCTACCTACTACTAACCCTTTTTCGGTATTTAAAACACTCTACTTCTCAATTACAGCTTAACTGCTTTTCTTTGGCGGTCTATCACGGATTCGAACCGAGGCTACCTCATAGACAGTGAGGCGTGTTAACCACTACACTAATAGACCAAATTTTGTGGACCGTCCCAGGTTCGAACTGGGGACTGAAGCTTGCAAAGCTACTGTGTTAGCCGACTATACCAACAGCCCAAATAAAAATAGATTTTGCACACGTCCAGGGCCTACTGTGCTAATTCATCCCTGCGCTTCTACGTTTCCCGTCGGATATCTATTTTTGTTACCCCCCAGAGATTCGAACTCCGATTCAGTGGCCCAAAACCACTTGTCCTGCCGTTAGACGAGAGGGTAATTTATTTGGTAGCGGGAGTGGGAATCGAACCCACCTAGTCCGAGCTTATGAGACTCGTCAGTGCACCAGCTCTAGTTTCCCGCTAGTTATTTTTGTTTCTTATGAGGTCTCGAACCTCGTCTTCCCGCTTCCAGGCGGGCGTGCTATCCATTCTTACACTATTTAAGAAAAACTGCTACATACTTTTATCGGCAAATTACTCATACATATCAGATCACATATAGTATTTAAATCAGTTGCCGCTGATTGATTGACTACCCATGATTTGGTACTCCCAACGGGATTCGAACCCGTGACTTGTCCGTGAAAGGGACATGACTTAACCGCTTGTCGATAGGAGCAATTATTTTGGCGCCCACAGCAGGATTCGAACCTACGACCAAGCGGTTAACAGCCGCTTGCTCTACCACTGAGCTATGAAGGCGTATTGGTACTTCCTTTTCGATTTTGTTGTTTAGTACTAACCATTCTCCGTAGTCAGAACAGGATTCGAACCTGCATTAAGCTACATATTGAGTGGGTGTCAACTTAATGTCTTCCAATCAATCATCACTCTACCGATAGCTTCCACCACCTGACTATATTGCTCGTACTTTCCGAGCTGTCACCCCTTAAATTTGGTAAGGATGGGAAACCCTTGTAGTCAAAACAGGATTCGAACCTGTAACCAGTTTTCTAAGCCCTACGTGCAGGATTTTCACTGCCTCGTACTGGTGTCTAATCGAGCATACACAGCGTTTACCATTTCGCCATTTGACTATTTGTACCGAGGGCGAGACTCGAACTCGCATGCGTTTAAGCACCGGTTTCTAAGACCGGCGTGTCTACCATTCCACCACCAGGGCATTTAATTTCTCATACGTCAAAGAACTTTCTAATTCTTATTATGGTGTAAATATACGAACAATATCTCGTAATTCCAACCATTTTTGAAAGAAAAATTCATTTAGAATTATTCTAATTAGCACGAGTGGAAGGATTCGAACCCTCAACAACGGTTTTGGAGACCGGCATGATACCATTTCACCACACTCGCGTATTTGAGTTCAAGGTAGGAATCGAACCTACTTCAGTAGTTTTGCAGACCACCCGGCTTCCTAAACCAACCTGAACTTTTAGTTGTTCTTAAGGGATTCGAACCCCTATTTCTTCGTTCGTAGCGAAGTGTCCTAATCCGTTGGACGAAAGAACAATTTGTTATTTTACTAACATATCTGCAGCGTATGTTGCCATAACACCTAATGATTTGTATCTAACTTTATAACCCATACCTTCAACTAAACCAACTGCCGCTCTTAGAACTTCGTTTGATTTATATCTTTTATCAGGGTTAACATCTATATCGATGTATTTAACTTGAGGCAAACCAGCATTTTTAAGTATTTCTGCTGTTTCAACTGATTTCCAAACCTCATTCATTAAACGCACTTGTCTTACTTTTTCTAAAGGTAAAACCTCTTTATTAAATAAAACGTGTGCACCACCCTTCGGCTTGTAAAGTGCGACTACCGTTGCATATGTTGTATTATACGCATAGTTTTGCGAGTCACACCCAACTAACAATTCGGTGTCGGGGTTCGCGTTTAAATACGCTTTTACATAGTCAACTAAGTCAACTGTTTTTCTGTTTGATAGGGTCCTGAAGTTCATAATCTGTTTTTTATAAATAGTTTTACATAGCGGAGAGCAGAATAATCGAAATTCATACTCGAAAGTACCACTCGCTTAGCAGGCGGTGACAGCAACCTTACTGTATTACTCTCCAAAAGACCCGATATCCGCGTTTTCATCCTACTCGGGTCATGATAGGCTTCCGACGGTTTGGGTGTATGAGGAGTTTCGAAATCCCGACTTCTCGCGTCACAAGCGAGTACTCTTCCTCTGAGTTACATACACCATTTAATTGTGGAGAAAATAGGACTCGAACCTATAACCTTCTGCGTATCAGGCAGGCGCTCTAACCAATTGAGCTATATCTCCATTTTAGTGCCAGCAGCAGGACTCGAACCTACGAACTCCGAAGAGAGGGGATTTACAGTCCCCAGCAATTGCCGCTATGCGATACTGGCATTTATTTTGTCCCTCCTGCTGGACTCGAACCAACGACATCTTGCATGTAAGGCAAGCGCTCTACCAACTGAGCTAAGGTGGGAAATTGTGACCCCGCCGAGACTCGAACTCGAAACCCCCTCATTAAAAGTGAGGTGCTCTAACCAATTGAGCTACGAAGTCAAAAATGCAGGATATCGCTTAACCTGCTGTGATTAGCTATTTCACATTTAACGATTTTTTTGTAGCGTAGGCCGGATTCGAACCGACGTGCCTCTGCTCCCAAAGCAGATGAGATAAACCACTCCTCTACTACGCTGTTTATTTGTGCGACGGGCAGGACTCGAACCTGCATGGCTGGATTTTCAGTCCAGTGCATTGACCATCTTTGCTACCGTCGCAATTTTTCTCATACGTCAAAGAACATAAAAAATGCCCGATCTTGTGAATCGGGCTTACTTTGTGTTTCAATATGTCTTTAAAAACATCACATCATAAGCCCTATCAATTTAATATCCTCAGACACCGGACGATTCATCCAAGCGGCTTTAAGACTAAACTGATATGATCTACAATGTTTCATGTTTTAATGTGTTTTAATATGTCATAAATATACGAACAAGATCTCAAAATGCCAAATTTACTTTGATTTCTTTTTCTTTTTTTTCTTTTTGGAGCGGGTGGACAGAATCGAACTGACATCACAGGCTTGGAAGGCTAGTGTAATAACCATTATACGACACCCGCGGGGAGTAGCCTTCGAATAACATTTAATTGGGTCGGGGAGTTAATCAAAGACTACATTTTGGAGCCGAGAGCCAGATTCGAACTGGCGTGTCCTTACGGAACCTGATTACAAGTCAGGTGCAATCAACCGCTATGCGATCTCGGCTTTTAGAGTTATTATTTTTTCAACTCCATGATCTCTGTATGCAAAGAATCAGCATGTGCTTCTGTACTTTGGATAAGAGAATCAGTGTTCAATGAATCTGAACATGTTGAGTCGGCACATTTTAAAGTGTCAACATTTGAAGAAGAGGTTTCGTTTGAACAAGAAGCCAAAGTAACCAAGGCAGCGATAAATAATACTTTTTTCATTTGATATAAATATATAATTTTTAAATTTTTGTACTGCTGGCCGGACTCGAACCGGCACGAGACTTACGTCCCAAAGGATTTTAAGTCCTTCGTGTCTACCATTCCACCACAACAGCATTTTTTATACGTCCCACTCATCTGCTCCTACTTGTAGACATTCAAGTAAGGAAGCATTTCTGAATTGTTCTTTATGTTTAAAAGCAGACCAAACAACTTCAACTTGTAATCCTAATTTATCTGCTTTAGATAAAATTTCATCACATTTAGCATTAAAAACTGCCTCTTGTCTTGCTTGTTCTTCCAATTCGTTCATGATATAAATATATAAAAAGATTTTTATATTTCCAAGTTTAAGTACATTCCTTATGCAGGAACGTACTCAAGGGCCAAATCATACAATTTCTCGTTCAAAATCATGTCTTGACTGAAATTTTTAATTTTACGAGCTTTACGAGTTTTAACACCGTATTTGTAGTTAAACAAACCGTGTGTCAATTTTTCTTGAACCACATTATATACTGACCACAAATCATTTCCTCTATCTGCTTCACGAACTGGTGTAAGCAAATCAGCGAAATCGATTTGGATATTTTCGATTTCTTCTTCTGAGAAACGAGTTGCAAGAGCTTTTTGTGCAAAATCAAGCATTTGTTCTTGACCTAATTCTACAGAACGGAACTTATTAAGCGACTCAACTGTCAAAGGCAATTTTTCAACAATTGACTTAATAGTGTTTTGCAATTCATCGAATGAATAACCGTAGTGACGGATCTTCATACTTTCAAACTCACGAGAAGATACAACCAAACCATTCTCACACACCATACGGAACAAACCGGCAGTGAAAGTAAATGCATTTTTACCATCATGACTATTTGTCAATAGGATTTGTGGGAAAACATTATCACCATCCTCGGCAGTGATTTGAATATCGTTGTTACGGAATACAACCAAATGCTTCTGAAAACCAACACCTTTACGTGCTTTAACTTCTTTAGCATCCACAACACCCCAACCAAGTGCTGACATATCGTCAATAATTTTATCAGTAGGAATGTGAGCATACTTTTCACTAGTTCCAGGTGCTCCTTGAGCAGTGAAGATTGAAGGGGCCTGTTGGCGGATCTGACTTTTTGAAATGAATTCTTGATTAATGTTTAACATAACTTTTATTTTTATCTTTTTTTTCTATGACATGAATATACGAAAGGTATCCTCGGGAGCCAAATTTGCTGCGGAGGAAATGTCATCTAGAATCATTCTAAATGGGATTTCCAAGCAGGGTTTTGGTGTGTTTTTCCCCACCCAAAAAACGTTGATAAGTTCCATCATCGTTTAGTTCGATAGTTTTACCTTTTAATACCTTTTTAATTAATTCAGGATCTGTAACTACAGGAGCTCCTTTAGCTAATAAAATATCTTTTAATTTACCAGATACCTCTAAATAATATCCTTTTTTCTTTAACAAATCAGCATAGTGATTAATAACTTTAGATTTTGCCTCAGGAGAACCATCGTGTCCAATAGCAGCTAATTTGTTTCCAGCAGGTTGTTTCTTATAAGCACTTAAAGCATCGGGTTCAGGATCATCGTCTATATTAATTACCTCGTAATCAGCATCGGCTTCTGCGCCTAATACATCTGCTGCGCTCTTATAATTTACATTACCGCCTATAGGCGCATATGCTGTGTTGATTAGGTTAAAAATATCACTAGCATATTCTTCTTTTTCCTTATCACTAAGATCAACCCATTTATTTCTAGGAAATTCCTCTTGTAATAAGATATTGTTTTTTAAGTAAGCTCTATAATCGAAAGACATTATTTTACGTATTTGTTATAAATATCGACAAACACATAAAACGGAATCCTATGACCTAAACCTTCTACTCTTTCGATATCACAATGAAACTCAACTTGTTCAAGTATATCTTCTGATTTAGCAGGATCAATAATGGTGTCTTCCATACCTAAAACAACAACTGGAATAAAACTAGGATCAATATCACTTAATACTAATGATTTTAAATTGGGTTCTATAGGACGAGAGTGAATAGCAGGGTTAAAAACTAAACAATCAACTTTATAATGATTGGCAAGTAACAAACCACAATAACCACCCATTGAAGAACCAATAATCAAATCAGGTTGAAATGACTCAACCATATACATAAGCTCTTCTTCAATATTTGGTTTACTATAATCAATAGAAGGGGCTAACACAATGTTGTGTTCTTTTAGAAAATCAACTTTATCACAAACGTTGGAACTCTCTAAACCGTGTAAATACATTATTTTTCTCATAACCTTTATTTCTGCGACATGAATATACGAAAGGGGGGTTGAAAAGCCAACCCCTTTTTTTAAGCTTCTACGGCTTCCATAGAACCGTAACGGATTGAGCTGTTTGACAACTGGTAAAATACTTTAGTATCAACAATACCATTTCTGTTTTTAGTGAAATTGATGTATGTTGAATCATCTTCACGACGCATCTCACCCATAGCATCAACCAAGTGCTTCAATTTGTTAGAACCACTAAACACACCAGCTTTAGTAACTTGCTGGATTAACAAAAATGAAGTAAATTTTTCATTCTTGTTTTCACCTTTATTGTTTTTAACACAATTGTCAACCAACCATGACTCGGCCATCTTACGATCCCAACCATTGTCATCACGTACTGCCTCAATGATTTCAGCAGCACTATCAATCAAAACCAAATCATAACCAATATTCAAAACTTGCTCGATAACATCCTTAGTATTGTACTCAAGATAATCTTGCATAAACAAAGTTTCAATAACACCAAACTGTTTGAAACGCTCAGTATATTTAAACATTTGCTTCTTACCCATCTCACCAGAAATAAACAAACACTTAGCTCCTTTGTTTTGAACAGAAGCCATTACATCCAACAACACAGTAGTTTTACCAACACCAGGATCACCAATCATCATAATATTAGTTGCAGCCGGAATACCACCTTCATGTGAAAACAAACCATCAATCGACAAACCAGATTTCATGGTTTTCATCATGCGAGGATCAATATCTAAAGCACTCAACTTAGTAACTTTTGAAAAGTCAATAAGTGATGGAGTGTAAGTAGCATTTTCAATTTTCTTACTTGGACGACCTCTTTTTACAACATTTACATTTTTCATAACCTTTATTTCTTAATTATCTCTATGACATAAATATACGAACGGGATCTCGGGGAGCCAAAAAGATGGTTCTTCTTTTGTCATTTAGAATAATTCCAAATAAAGTTGGCTTGACCATACCCAATCCAAATATCCGTATATACATCTTGATGTGGTGTAATATAGTGTCTATATAGCGGCCTCCATTGCTTGCGCCACCTTATCCCAATCAATAGAGCTCACCAATATAATACCACATTTAACGCGTATAAACGCACCAAAACGGGCCTCATAATCATAACACTTTGTGTTACGTATGGAATCCATACACTCGCTAGAGTTTACTAGCTTATCAATCGCTTTTTGGGTAATTTGGGGATCAACCATTGTCTTTAGTTAGTTCCTCTAGGTGTGAGATAACGGCCTTAATAGTGCCTAAGTACATTCCGCACTCATATGCCACGGATATTTCCTTACCTTTTTTCTCGCCCTCAATAAGGACGATTTCCAGTGTGGACTTAAGGGAGGACAGCTGGAGTTTATATTCTTGGTTGGTCATATTATTGGTCTCCTAATTTAAATTGTTTGTAAACAGCATCAACATCAATTTTTTGATATGTGTCTGGGAACATATGAATTAAATATTTTACAAAACGTAAACGTTCTTGACCTTCATCCATTAGTTCTTGGTGGTGAACTTCAACCATAGCATCATTTAACATGCTTTGAATTACGATACTTACTCTAACTTTATCCATAACCTTTATTTCTATATTGTGAATATACGAACCGTTTTTTGGGATTCCAAATTATCCTTCAATTACTGGTAATTTTGTTTGGAAAAGATTTTGGATATTACTAACGTGCATCCATTGAACAGATACCCAACAACCTCTAATATTTTTAATATGCAAATACCACATATTTTCTCTGTCAAAGTCTTTAACTGCTCTTAAATTACCTTCTACTACATCAAAATTTTTCATAACCTTTATTTAACTTCTACCTCGGGAATATACGAACCCTCTCTCAAAAGACCAAATCTATTTTTCTTTTTTATTCAAATCTATTACAAATTGTTTTATTAGAATAAAAATATCATCAATGCTAGATCCTTGAAATGATTGCTCACCGGTAGTGTTTCCGTTTTTAAATTTTACTTTTCCGGTATGTTTCCAATCCCCCATAATACCCATATATGAATACGTAGATATTTCCTTAATGTTATTAAACTCAAACGGGTCTTTAATCACACTTAGTGATGAGTTCTCAAAAATATTTTTTATGTTTATATCACTCATATTATTTCATTTCAAAACCAAACCAAACTGAACGGTACAAACCTTTCCACTGCTCATCTCTATTACCATACAACACACCATTTACAACCGCAACAGCATGACCTTGAACGATCAACATGAAACGACCAACTGGATTATTTTCAATGAAAGACTTTAATGTATAACCTGTGGCTTTTTTATATTGCTTGTTAACCAAAATCTTATCACTACCAATTGAGAACTTTAAAAAGTTACGTGATGGGTGAGCTCCCATATAATTGATCTTTTTACCATTTTTGGTTTTACCAATGATGTCTTTACAATAAGCACTTACAAACGTACCTTTACGATCTTGACGCTTTAATTCTTTTTTAACCCAAGTATGAGCTTGGTTATATGGTAAATCTAAAGCAGCGGCAAATGCTCTAACAACACAATCGTTGGTTTCTTTTTTACCTAATTCACCTGATTCACGAGCTAATTTTTCACTATTTATAAAGTACTGAGATTTGAATGCCTCAACTGATTTACCATTTGTTAATCTTACTTTTTCTGTGATCATCATAACCTTTTATTAAAACTTCTACCCCATGAATATACAAAAAAGGGATGACGAAGCCACCCCTTTCTTTCTTTTTCTTAAAGGACTTTTAGATTTCTACACCGTCCAAAAATACTGGACCTTTGTTGGCTTTGAACCATTCAATAGCTTCTTGTTCTGTTGTCACATCAAAGTTAAAGTGATTTTGACAAAATTCTAAAATACCATCTGTGGTTGCTCCGTAACAAGCATAGTCACCATTTCCTTCGGTGAATCCAATTGCGTATCCTTCTGTTGGAACAGCAATGGCTCCATCAACGTACTCTGCTGTTGCTACAACAGCGTTTCCTGCTTGGTTTAATGAAATGAATCCCATGCTTATACGTATTGGATTTCTTGTATTCAAATTAGTATATAAATATATATTCTTCCCGTGTGTAAAATTTTTTAGTACTAGTGAGATCCGGTCCTACGGATTTTCAAAAAAATTGCCTATATGGAAACTTGGATCCATTTTGGGGGGTCGTAGCGGATAGTATATTCGTATATACCTGTCGATTGGCTATAGGTATAGTCGATATGGTTTTAACGCTAATTTACTTTCCCGCCATATACACGCCCGCATGGACAACGGCGCGCGTGGTATCCTATTACGTATACATGCGGTATATATGCCGCCAGGCATACCCACGTACTACCCCCCGTCCCCGTACTAACGTCCCGCCAACGTATACAGGGTAACAACTACCACCGCCATAAATGAGCTAATGGCAAACATGTACATGGTTCCAATTACGGTTTGTTTAATTAATTGTTTCATAGTAGTCAGGACAGGATTCGAACCTGTATGATAAGTTGTAAATGGTTTTAAGTGACAACATACTAACTTATCTATTCACTTCTAGCGTCTACCATTCCGCCACCTGACTATTTTATTTAGATATACTTACTAATATCTTCTTCAGCAATTTCAGTTATTGAATCATCCATAATTTCTTTATTACTATGTCCAATTACTATAACGGAATAATACTTACCATCCAATTCATACACTTGGTATGCGGAATCTTTAACCCATTCACCT